>Ga0098043_1000294_pt1 | contig 17172 bp, 23 predicted proteins | sample 9B_taG_FD_92581 | JGI IMG/M metagenome (GOLD analysis project Ga0098043, IMG submission 92581) | Marine viral communities from the Subarctic Pacific Ocean - 9B_ETSP_OMZ_AT15188_CsCl metaG | ecosystem: Environmental > Aquatic > Marine > Oceanic | place: Subarctic Pacific Ocean | collected 2015-01-10 | reverse complement strand
GCAAGTTCAATCTCATATTTCATATTGTCGTGTTTAATTACGTTATGTGGGGGATAAGTATCTTTCGCGTGGCTGTGGATTGATTCCAGCTGATCGAAGATATGGTCGAAACCTAAGAATGCGTTTCGGGGATATACGAAATTACCTGTCATGTTTTCCTCCTATGACTAGCAAGGTTAAATTGGGCCCGATCATTCGGCACCCATACTATTTATATAATTATTGCTATTACAAATGTAAATAGCCGGTATTCATTTATTTCCAATATTATATTTTGGACACAGTTCCCACTGGTCCTTTTCTTTATAAGAAATTATTTTAATCTGCCTCAATGGAGCAACGTTAAGTTCTTCTTTACGAACAAAGTCAATAAGACCCCAATCGCTCAACAATGTGGCAATAGTATTCCTACGTGCAATATCGTTTTCTTCTAGATTAGCTTTCTTTCCATCTAGCATAAACAGCTCTTTAAAGTGTACAATAAAGTACCGGCCTTGTTTATGTAGGATATGGCATGATTGAAACAACTTACGATCTTTACGTGATGCTACACCGATACGAGTAAGTGTTTCACGAACCTTTAAAAAGTCATCTGGCTCGTTTAGTGTAATCTCCAACATAGTAGTTGGTGACCATTCAATTACGTTATTTTCTTCCACCTTTACTCACCTTCTTTTCTAATTCTTTAATTTGCTCAGGTGATAGAAGTGAAAGAGCTTGTTTAGCTTTATCATTGCTGTAGCCATAATACTCTTTTATAACTTCAATATCACTCACTAAGTCAGGTTTGTTCCATTTTGAAAAACGTTTCCGCTTCCTGACAATATTTATAAGAAAATGAAATTGAAGCTTTTTATCGAGGTGAGCGTATTGATTCATCTCGTTTGCTATAGCTACGGTGTCTGAGAAATAAGATAGACCACGATTCACCATGAAAGCGTTATATTGCTTTTCAGTTATATCGTCAATCATTATATCTTGTTTAGTAAAATTAATTGCGTTCAAATATTCAAAAGGACTCATGATGATTCATTATAATTAAGAAAAATTAATCCAGAATGACTGGATGTTTGAAGAGAGCCACTACTATGTGTAATGGCAAATGTTAAGTTATCACCTGCTACAAAACTTTCAGGTGTAATAGCAGTGTGGTTACCGCGTGATCCAGTGGATGTACAATCCACAACTACTGTCTTAGCTGTAGCGCTACTATTTTTAAATAACGTGACAGTAGTATTACCAGATCCCGAAAGAGTATTTAATTGCATAGAAATATTTTTAACAGTGCCGCTGAAAGGCATACGATAACCGCTGTTCGTACCAGTAAGTACATGATTAGTTACGCCAGTAAGACTTTGAGAATTTTCTAAATCATCATCAACTGAAATAAAAGCGTTTGGAGGAACTCCATGTAGTTGTGTTACACTCGATAGATTAAAATGTTGTCCATCAGTAATAAAATCACCTGATTCAGCAGAATCTAGATTACCAATAAAAATTGGATTGACAAGAACAAACCTGTCGTTTGCACTATCTCTGAATCCAGCAGCTTGATATGGTATTTCTTGTGGCATTATATCCTCATACAATTATACCACTATTTATAGTGCACGTACAACAGTTTGCATCCGCATGACATCCAATGAAATATCATGGCGAGGATCATGGTGAATAAAAGATTGTGCACAACCATCTGGCATAAATTTATCGTCAACGTCTGATCCCCATAACAATCCATCAAGGAAAGATCGTGTATCTCTAACGTTCCACCAAGGATATGGTATTCCTTTATCACATGAATATAAAAGTTTCTCCATAAGAACTGGATCAAACATATTACCACGTGTGTATACGCGCCTTATATCCATTCCTTGTGTATATTCTGTTATAAAGTTCCAAAGGTTAGAAATAGATACATCACTCGGTGAAGGCTTGAGTTGCTGTTGAGCCTCCTCTGATTGCCTTCCCCACCATTCTAAGGTAGACTTATCTATTTTTCTTCCAAACTTCTTTACCTGTTCTTCTACATCAAACTTAATAAAAGCTGTGTCTTCTACCAAGTTGTCATAGTTATAAGGATCTAAAGCATAGTTACTTTCATTGAAACGAAGAATAGCAAGAGATACAGCTACACCAGTATACTGATTGCCTAACGTTTCAAAGTCATATATGATACAATCGTCCATTATTTAAAATCCACGTTTGCCATGATTTCTGTCATACATGCTACGACATTTAATTCATGGTCTGCCACAAAGGCATCTTTATATTGATAGTCTGCAAGGATGAGAACTAATTGTGGAATAGATCGAGGTTCTATGAATTCATTCATATTATCATATAAACCACGAAAGATTCCTACAGTATCTTGGTCCATATTATTTACAACCCAAGACCTCATCTTTTTAAAATTCTTTTCTTTTAAGCTAGCAACAAGAGTAGAAAATCCTGTTACAGCAGAACTAGTATCATTGCCAGCAATATTAGAACCGACAATACTTTTGCGTTGTCCTTCATTTATTACTCTCCTCCAATCCGGTGCATATTTCATAATTAAATCGGCTACCGCCTTTGAATCATAAGATACGCCTTCCTGGTCTAATATGTATACGAAACGTTTATAGAATTGAGCCGCAATGTCAGCCAATGCTTTCTTTGATGTATTAAATTCATATACACCACACCGAGAATGTAGTGGTTCAATAACACGATTCTTAAAGTTACATGTTAAAATGAAACGACAATTATTTGCAAACTCTTCCATAAAACCACGAAGAGCTGGCTGTGTTGATTGTGGATTAAGATAGTCAGCTTCATCAAGAATGATAACTTTATATCCACCTTGTAAAGATACAGACGAAGCAAATTGTTTTATCTTGCCACGTAATGTATCGATGTTACCTTCTTCAGATCCATTGATTACTATGTAATCCAGATCAAGCTCATTGCACATAGCACGAGCAATTGTAGTCTTACCAAGGCCAGCTGTACCAGTAAGTAACATATTAGGCATGTCACCAGTATCAACTATTTTTTGAAATGTATTTTTTAAGTCTGCGGGTAAGATTGTATCGGCCACTTTGCGCGGCCGGTACTTTTCAACCCATAAGAAATCTTTACTCATCTGCTCTCCTCATAATGTAATAATAGTATTCTAAACCAATTTTGAGCAAATGTAAACTATTCAGATTCAGCAGCCTCTTCTTCATCGCGTTGTTCTACGATTTGTATAAGTTGAATGCACTGGTCTCGTAGTGTACCAATAGTGCTAAGCTCTTCGCCTTTGAATCCACCACGCTGCGTAATAGCATCAATAACTGCTACCGCTGAACGGCTAACTCGGTTACATAGATCATAAACCTGTTCGTGATCTGACATAATAATCTCCTATTAATCTTTGTAGGTTGAGGACTTTTCGAGGGCTACCCAATACTTTAAGTCCATATCATCTGAAGTACTGGTGAACTGTGATATAAGCTTCGATGATATTTCCACTTTATAGTCAGATGGAATCATACGAAGGTTACTAATATTTAAAATGAATTTAAAGTCTTCTGACTTATATTCTCCATCAACATCAATAGAGTATGTATTCGATGTACTGTTAGTTGTATCTACAACTGTAAGTGTAACTACACCGCCTGAACCAGTAATCGATACCTCGCTGTGTCCAAGTGCCGAAGCAGCACGTTTCAGGTTAGCAAGTGTTGTTTGATCCAAAGTAAAAGTAACTTCAGGATCTGGCATATTAATTGGTTTACTTGGAGACGTAAGCATTTCTGTATCTGAAAAGAAATACTTAATCTTTGCTCTACCTGACGTATCACCGATTGTAGCAAATTGATCGTCAAGTTTTAGGTTAGCGGCATCAAATAAATTTACAACCGATAAGAATTCTGGTAGATCGTATATGCCAAACGTACGATCAAATTCTTCCGGCACAGTTGCCTGAGCAAGAATGTTCTTGGCTTCAGACATAGTCATAACAGACTTCCCTGGATGAATCACTAAGTTAGGATTAATCGAAGAGAAGTTCTTCAAAGTTTGCATAGTAAAGCTGGATAGTTCCATAATCAATTCCCTTTTAGTTTACTAAAATTTTTCTCTTTGTGAAACTCGAGTTTGTTTTCGAACTTCCCTTCAAGAATATCACCTTTATGAGAAATAACAAACACGTTAGTATCGTCATCTAATGTGTGTATTATCTTCATAAGATTGTCAACACCTTCATAATCTAAAGATGAATCAAATGTTTCATCCAAGATAAGTAAGTTTGTTGCAACCGAGTTCTTCATCTTAGCTATCATACGCCAAGTAAAGAGTAACGCCAGATCGATACGCTGTTTCTCACCCTCGGAAAACGAGTCGTAAGTAAAAGCGTCGCGATGTCTGGATCGAATAGTTTCTGAGAATGCTTCGTCCAAGTGAAAGGATACGAAGAAATCTAGAATCTGTAAGTATTGATTTACGAGTTTATTTATAACAGGTAAATATTGTTTAATAATTTTTGTTTTAATTCCTGTGTCTTTGAGCATTTCTAGTATAACACTATTATAACTCAAAGATTCGTTTAAGTACAATCTTTTTTCAAATAAATCGTCTTTTTTTCCTTTTAATAGTTCAAGGTCAGTTTTAGACTTAGCCACATCACCATCGTTGCCACGTATCTTTGTTATTGCATCATTGATATTTTGTATCTGGCCTTGAAGCCTGACGATTTCTCGATTGTTAGAAGATATAGATGCTGTTTTATTTCGTATGTCTTCTGAGGTATTGGTAAGTTGATCTAAAGCTTCTTCTACAATAGTTGATTGATCACCTACATCATCTAAAGCTTTTTGTATTTCTGCTGCTTTTGTCTTGGCAGTAGTAAGTTTTGTAGATCGTAGTTCTGAATCAATATCCTGAGAACATGTAGGACATGTATCGTTTTCTTCGTAAAACTTTGTTTCTTTAACGAGTGTAGAGATCTTCTGATTGAACTCAGCTTTGTATTGTAACAATGCTTGTTTCTTATCATGATTCTTTTTAAGGTCTTCTTGTAAGCCAATAGAGCTTTGATCAATCTCATCTGACAAGGTAGCATTACTTGTTTGTAATGTTTGTATCTCATCATTGACGTCTTTTATTTCAAGTTCTTTACTTTCAATCTGGTCGTTACTAAGACTTTCAACCTCTTTAATATATTTTGATTGTAAGTCAATCTTTTCTTTTGCGAGTTCTAAATCATATTCTGTAGACTTTATATCTTCTTTTAATAAACTATTCTTTTCTTTTAGAATAGTATTCATCTTAGAGAATACATTAATGTCCAGAAGATCCTCGATAACATCACGCCTAGCGCCGGCTGCAAGTTGCATGAAGGGAATGAAGGAGGAACTGCCGAGCACGACGATCTGGTGAAAGCTTTTATGATTAAGCTTAATGATGTTTTGCTCGAGGATCTTCTGGTACTCTTTGGAATGAGAGGACTGATTTAACATAGTCCCGTCTTTCCAAATCTCGAATATGTTTGGCCTGATGCCACGAACGATTTTGTAGTTCGAGCCAGACACGTTGAATTGAACTTCAACTACACAATTCTTATTATTAATCGAATTAAGAAGTTGAGGCTTACTAATATTTCTATGTGCTTTACCGAATAACGCAAATGCTAGAGCATCAAGCATAGTCGATTTGCCTGCACCATTATGGCCTACAACCAATGTAGTTTTTGAGTCAGTAAAGTCTACTGTGGTAAAAGAGTTTCCTGTAGAAAGGAAATTCTTCCACTTTAAAGTGGTAAATTTAATCATGCTATTTCGAGTGTCTGTGCTTCCACATATAGATCGTTCATTTCTTTTTTAATGCGATCTTTATCCAACTCTGTCTCCACGTTATCAATGTATGTATTAACGAGAGATGTTGTATCTTCGAGAGATACGTTTTCATCTTCTACGTTACTTCCAATAAATTCTGAAAAATTATCTTGAATTTTGAGTTCATATATTTTCCTATTCTGTATTCTATCAACAAATCGGTCGAATGTAAATAGGTCATTTTTATTAATTACTACAATTTTTACAAATTTATTATCTACAGATGTAACGTCATAATCTCCGTAATCAGCCACCACATCGTCATAATAGATCCTATGGAACAGAGTATGAGGGTTATGGATAGGAGTAAGCTCTCGTGTTGCTGTATCCAAGATGTGAAAATATTTTTTGTCGTGGGCGTCATTCCAGAAAAACTCCATTTGTGATCCAAGGTAGTAGATATTACCTTTATTTGATTTTGTATGATAGTGTCCTGACAACACCATCTCGAATCTATCGAAGATAGAAGGGTCCATGCCATGTGTGCTTTCAATACCCTTCATCATTTCAAAACCATCAAGTTCTAAATGAGCACCAAGGATAGGAGCATCACATTTTTTAATAAATTCTATATATTCTTTTTCATTCTCAGGATTAATCCATGGAACCATTGCAATCTTAAGTTCATCGTATTCTAAGACTGTAGGATTATTTACGATGTGTACTTCATTCATATAGTGGCCAAGTAACTCTTTTAATGAGTTCAAGTCATTTGTATTCTTGTAGTACGTATCGTGGTTACCACATATAATATCCATAGTGATACCATACTCACGTAACTTATGAAGGAACATCTTACGATTACGTGTAAGTGCCTTGAAGTTTATAAACTTACGATTGTCATAGTAATCACCAAGGTGAAGAATATGTTTTATATTATTTTCTAAGAGATAGGGGAAAAATACTTCATTATAAAATTTGTCTGCGTTATCTAAAAAAATATCAGAAGAATTACGAACACCGCAATGAGTGTCATTCAATATAGCTATTTTCATTCATCATCCATAAATGTTTGTAGGTCAGAATCAACACGTATAACTCGTTTCTTACGCGTCTTTTCTTCTTGTACATATTGACGAAACTCTGTATCACGTTCTTTTACTTTATCAATACGATCTTTGAGTTGATCTACAAATAGCTGTACAGCATTATTGGCAGCTTTATCTTCAATGTCTCCGAACACGTACTGTTCAATACCAGACTGTGATAAGTACTTGAGTTTAATGTCTTGTTGTTTCTTTTCTTTTGCGATACGACGTAGGAATGCGTACCAAGAAATTTGAGTGAAATACGCGAATGCGTTAGGGTTACCAGATCGTGTAGCAGCTTCAATGTTATAGTTTTCGATAGCCTTCAGACAATTCTCAACTGCGTCCATCACCATCTCTTCACGATAAGTGTAACGTATGAAATTAGATTTATGTGATAAGCCTTCGGCAATTTTAAGAAAGCATTGCGCGATGTAGTTAGGAACAACCGGAAGCGTCGATTCTTTTTCTTTTGCTTCCTTCACTACCGTACAATAATCAACAACTGCTTGTGAAAATTCTTTGTTATTTACGTAGTGAATGCTTTTCTTCTTGGCCATAATATATCCTCATTCAATATTTCTATTCTATACTATATTTCAATAAAAGTAAACTAAAAAATTTATTTTTTTATTGCATTTTAGGGGTTTACAATCCTGCAAAACTGTATATAATTTAAAGGTATCCTTTATGGTGGGCTGGATTACTAGTGTAATTTATTTTTACCGGGCCCAGGAAATAATTTAATTACATTATCGTTATCGCTGTCTTCATCTTCTCCGTCAAGGATTGCTGTAATCTTTTTCATATACTTTTTAAATTTTTCGTCGCCGTCAACTGGTGTACGTTCATCGTTTTCTACGTTTAACGCGTTGTAATATTCTCTTACTACTTCTTTTACAGGAGTTGCTTCTATAAGAATATGTTCGGCGTTTAATGTTTGAAACGTTCCTTCTTCGAGTTGCATAATCATTATAGGTCGAAAAATGTGGTATCGTAATCCATCAGGTCTATCTACAGTAACTACCTTCAAAGGATTACGTATGACAAGACCCGGACCTTCATCATCGTTCCAATCCACAACCTCGCACACAATTTCGTCACCGGTGCTAAGTAGGACTTGTTTTACGATTGTTATGACTTCTTCGGTCATATATCTACCTTAATGACTTTATATTTGAATTGTTCTTTTTCATATATCTTTATTCTTTCCGCGGAGTGGAGGAGCGTGTAGTTTTTTCTTTTCTTCCAGTATAAGTCATCGGCGATATCATATAGTCTTGTGTGGCGGCCATCATCCGCTTGTCTGAGTCCACGGCCGATTGACTGGAGGACTTTGATTTGAGACTTAGATGGTGACGCGAATATAATGTTATGAAGATTCCTAATATTAATACCGGTACTGAAAGTCCCAAGACTAGCCACAATAATTGCATCTTTTTGTTTCTCCACTATTTTACGAATTGCTTCTCTATCTGAAGTTGCCACTTCACCAGACACAAAGAAAACTTTTCTTCCTTCCTTTGCCTTACTATTTATTAACTCATAGAGAGGCTTTCCATGAGCCTCCACACGACTAAATAAGACAAGAGTATTTCCCTTAGCATCCAGAGCGAGATTCCGAATAAGCCTATTACGAGTAGTGTTTCCAATAATGAATTCAATTTCGTCTTGATATGTTTTGTTGCCAAAGTCTTTCCTCACTTCTTCTTTATAATTTAATAAAAGTACTTTAATATCTAAAGGAGCCAATGTTCCTTCGTCTTGTAACGTTTTAGTCATGGTAACCTGATGCACCGGTCCAAATAATCCCTCAAGGACGAGTCTATGTGTCTGCGTGCCGTCGAGTGTGCCAGTTGTGCCGAACCTATACTTTGCCTTTGTCGCCTTATTCATTATTGACGACAGGGACTTAGATTTAAATCCGTGGCACTCATCTCCTATTACCATACCAAACTGTTCAAACCACTTCTTAGGAAACTTATATATCGACTGCCAAGTTGAAATAATAACACGTTTAGGTGAGTTCTTATCTTTACCTGAATATATTCTATGACATGTATCTTCTACATTCATATTATAATCTTTAAAGTCTGTATACATCTGTTCAACTAAAGAAGTAGTTGGAACTATAATTAAAACTTTATCATGCTCATTCTCCATTTCCATCCAGTACTTAATAATAAGATAGATGATAAATGATTTACCAGATCCTGTAGGTGATAACAGAATAGCACGGTTTGAAATTAAAGAACGGATAACTGCGGCGTACTGATAGTCTCTTGGAGGAAACGGAAGATTTGAAACGCTTAAGAAATTATCAAATACTTTTTGATCAACTACATTCTTATCAGTAGGAGATCCATAATCAGATTCCTCTAATTCATATGTATATCCTCTTTCAGTACAAAACTTACGAAGATAATTAAATAGTCCAGCGTTTAACTCATTTGTAAGATTATTATATAAACGTATCTTACCATCCCATACCTTATTCTTATACGCAGGCATAAACTTATATCCTGGAACATAGAATGAAAAGTACTCGGATAGTTCTTGAGCTGGACCACGTTCGCAGTCTACATACATCATACTATAATCTTTTAGCTGAACTTTAAAGTCTGCCATCAATCGCCTTGTTCAAACTGCCTCCAACGAATCATATTGGAAATAGTTTGATGTCTCCATTTTAAGTTATCAATTATATCGGTAAGACTATCTATAACTGTCTTCCAGTATTCTATTTTTTCTTCTGACTGCTGGATCTCAGGATCCGAATCATAGTAATAATCCATCTCGCCTTTGAGGATACGTAATCCATTGAAAGGATCGGGATCCCAACCTTTTTCGGCTAGTTCATCTTGATCCATTTTACCATTATAGTAAAGCCATTTTTCTTTTAACAAATTTTTCTGCGTAAATTCTGCTTTCTTCTTCATAAGCTTGGCCTCGGCCAGTAGCTGAAGATATTTAGCATGTAATTTTGGGGTATCTCTAGAAGTAGCATCTAGTTTGCTGTTATCAATAATGCAATCCTCTTGCCACATAGCAAGAATGGTTTTCAAGTCAATCATAATGTTCCTATTTCAGTTAAGAAATTTCAAAGTAAGAGAATCTAAAATTAGCTGGATAAGTAAGATAAGATTCAGTTGTAGTAGATTCAAATGTTATGTTACCAAGACCAGTTGGTATACAATCTTTATATTTAATTTTTCGTGTAGTATTATTGTGGCTAGATAAAATAGACACAGTAATGTCAGCGTTTGTTGGAGGTATCTGCTCAGATCTATTTAGTGGCGATTTATAATCCTGTTGAACGATACGAGTAATCCAGTTGTACATCTCAACGTATGAGTTCATATTCTCATCAAGAATAATCATTGCAGATAGTTCGCCAAACCGAAGTGTATCTCCAGCAAAAGGTACATTTGCCACGCGTAAATGTGGAAGTTCTGCTGCTGTAAGAGATGTGTCTGGATGTAGCACAGATTGAGCAAAGAACTCTAGGTTAGGAAAGTTCTTTCGATCAATTGAAAGCTTAAACGCGTTTGGCTGTAAGTAGTTAATATTATTGAGCTGGCTTTGTGAGCTCGTAGTACTAACTGCTACAGTTACTGCTGGATTTAATGTAGGCATATTCTTTTTCCGTTCTGCTTACATCTATTTATATAAGAAAAAAGGCTGCTTTTCAGCAGCCTACTTCTTTCATGTGAAACCCAGGCATACATTTCTTGGGTTCCATATGCCATAAGGCCGAGATTATAAAGTGGCCTTCTTTCTCTGGGCTAGCTTTGAGTGACCATTGTCTAGCTTTTTCGTACACTTCCGTTTTTGTTACACCGTGCAAAGTTGTTTCGCACCATGTTTTTTCATCGTGCCAATATTTGAACATCATTTTATACATTAAGCTACCTCGTAACCAAAGTTTTTAGCCAAAAATTCCTGGCCGTATTCTGCAGCAATCGCCATGCAGATTTGCTCACGTGGTTCAGTATCCATTTCGTCTACTAGCTTTGAAGCAGATTCAAAATGGCAAGCACCAAGAAGAGCATCTATCGCAATGAAATCTTTCATGTCACTCATATATAGATCTTTAAGATCTGTGTTTGTTCTTGAGTAGCTGAAGGTTTGATCGATTAATTTTTGAACTGACATTTGGTTTTTCCTTTATCTGATATATCTAGAATACCATAGTTTCTCGGGAATGTACACCTTTTTGTTTCGTTTAAAAACAACTACTTACGCTTTTTTTTCATAAGTAGTTGAAAACAAACAAAACTTTCTTTTCGTTTAAAAACAACTACTTACAAAATAAAAAAAGGGCCGCCGAAGCGACCCAGTAGTATCGAGCTAGTGATACTTAATCTTATGCCATGATGTTGTCAACACGGAAGATTCTGTAGTATTGGTTTGTTTTGACTGCAGCCAAACCGTTTGCAGGTGTTGCACCTACGAATGGGTTTGATGCCATGCCGTATCGAGTTTTAAAACCGATTTTTGGCTGGAAGTCATTCTCACCAACCGCACGTACCATTGTTAACGGTACATATGGGCAGTAGAATATACCTGCGTCATATGGGTTAGTACCCTTATAACCTACAGTTACATAGTCTGTTGTTGAATACGGGTCAATATAGACTCGTGTACGGCCGTTCATAACACCTGCAAATGTATTACCTGTGTCATCAACATTCAAGTTAGTTGAAAGTGCTGGAGTATAATCCAAAGAACCTGCAGCTGCTAGAGCAGAAGCAACGTCTGAAGAACAGATAATGAAGTTACCTTTTCCTCTACGTGTTTCTTTTGCAATCACGTTTGAATCTCTTTCGATTTGTACGTGTAAGCCTTTGAATTTTTCAACTGACCAACGACCATCAGCATCTGTTGACATGTCAAAGATACCGTTGATTGCTGTTGAGGCTTGGCCTGCACCAGTTTTAGCTTGTGAGTTGATTGTACGAACTACTTCACGGTTAATTTCCGCTAAGATCTCTGTTGACAGAATGTTTGCCAATTCTGTCTCAGCATCAAGACCATGAATCGCTTTCAAGTCTTGTGCTAGTTCTAGAGAGTATTCCGCTTTCAACGCACGTGACTTCGCAGTCACTGTTGATTTCTCAATGGTGAAACCCATGTTACGGAATGCACCTGATAGCTCAGATAGCGCTGTTGACATACCGTCACCGAATGTAAGGCTTCTTTCTGAGTCAAGTGATGAGTCACCAGCAACGTTACCAGCAGCTGGATCGATTCCGTCAAGACCTGATGGTGATGAGGATTGGGTATCTGAAGAGTCACCTGAGAATGTAGTGTCTGCTTCGTTAAACAATGCTTCTGTTGAGCTTGTTTCACCGGTTGTAAAGCGTGACTTCATTGAGAAGATCAGGCCTGTTGGACCAGTCATTGGCTGCACACCACATACGTCATATGCAATCATGTTAGGTGCTGCACGACGTACTAATGAGATCAATACTGGATCCCAGTTAGATACAGAGGCGTTGGTTACGGATGTTGCAGGACCAGCTTCTGTCATGAAGCTCATCTGTGCGCGCTCTTCTTGAAGAGCTTTTTCAGTGTTCTCTAAGAGAACAGCTGTTACTGCTTTACGGTGGTTGTCGTCAATAGAACCAGCTGACTCTTCATTGAGAACTGGATTCCACTTTTCCACCAAACGATCATAAGTTTCCATTTCTAGAACTCCTTAAGGATTTGATTTTCTAATTGCGTTAAGGTACTGAGACATTACATCGCTGACTTCTACAGAAGGTGTATCTTCATCTGTAGTGTCTTCTACGATTGCGGACTCAGCAGTTTTCTTTGCAAAATATGTTTCTTTGATAGTAGCAACTTTTTGTGCAAAAGTTTCTTCATCTTCAAAGTCTATTTCTTCTGCAAGAGTTTTTAGCTTCTCGACTTGAGTTTCTGCAAGATCTTTAGATGCTTCACGAATGACAGCATCACGCTTAAGATCTTCTAGTTCTTCAGCAAGTGCGATAGACTTAGTCATTGCATCGTTGTAGCTTTCTTCAAGCTCTTCGTTTGCAGTGGCTAGTTCGTCGACGAGGTCAACTTTGGACTCAGGTACTTCTACGTAAGACTCTACGAATAGATCTTTCATCTTGTTCATAAATGTCTCAGCGATTTCAGTACGCAGACCTGTTTGTACAGCAAGTCTGTTTTCTTCCATCCATGTCTCAACCACATAGTTGAGGTAGCTATCAACCTTCTCTACCATCTGTTCTTTTGTAGAAGCAAGTTCTGTTTCCAGCTCTTCTTTATACGCTTCTTCCAAACGATCGATTTCTTGAGAAAGTTTTGCCTTTACCGCAGCTTCAAAAATTACAGCTGTTTTGGCTTTGAACTCTTCGGAAAGAGTTGCCTCAGATTCGACTAATGCATTTAGGTCATCAGAGAAATCAACTTTAATGTCGAGTTCTTGATCTTCAATAATAGTATCCTCATCTGAAGATACTTCCTCCATGTGTGATGCTTTCATCATTGTACCATATGCAGCCATGAGCTTGTCTTTTTTCATACCAGTCATCATGCCATGCATAGCATTGATCATGCCAGCCTTTGTCTTTGGCATTGGTTCGCTGTTTTTCTTGTCACCTTTGCGAGCCGGAGCTTGCTTGGTTTCATCTTCAGCGCCTTGTACAGATGCAATAGATTGTGCCTCTGCATTTTTAGGATCGTGAGCTTCTTCCACAACGTCGTTGTCATCGAGCTCAACTTCCTGGTCTTCTACTTGATCAGTCATGTTTGACTCCTTATGTTTTACTTTTCAGCAACGAGAGGAAATTCTTAAACTCACGAGTTTGAACCTCATAGAGATCCTTTCGTGGAGCCTTTTTAATTTCAGTCTCCATTTTTTCAATTTCCCGAGCTTCAATAACGCCGTTATTCCAGATCCACTCAACACCTTCCATTATTCCATTAACAAAAGCATTTGGTGCTGATGGGTCTTGTACGATATCAACCGTATTAAGAATAAAGTCGTCTTTGACGACCATTACGCCGTTTCTTTGCTCGAGGCTACCCATACCACGAGTTGAAACACCCAGTTTGACACCGCCATCAAGCAGACCCTTAACGATCTGTCCATTTGGAGTATCCAAAATGCGTGCTTTACCCACAACTTCATCTTTTTGCCAATCAAGGCCTTCGATGAGGTGGGATACTTTGTCTAAGTTTACAGTCGGTCCATCAGGGTGGTTTAATTCTCCAACTGCACGCTTAGTATTAACTTGTTCTTTAACGTATTTGTCAACAGCCTTTTCCATAATAGGCTTAGGATATACCCTGCCGTTACGGTTTTTCTTTTCGGCCTGCATGAATACGCCTTCGATAAAATAATCTTTACCGCCATCTTCTTTTGCTTCGGTAAGTATTTCAATATCGTTGTCGCTATATTCAGCAATTAATTTCATAGTCTTAACCTTTATATTGTTTAATAAACTCTTTACCCATCTTCTCGGCTTCAGCCGCAGTACGGTAAGAATCTAGCTTTTCCATATCAATATACGTAACAAATCGTCCTTTATCCTTATGGATCATAAGATGATTCTTCCCAACCTTCATGTCTTTAACATGTTGGCCAGGTGGCATTTTACCACGAGTTTTTTCTCTTAGCTGTTTAAACGTTTTCATTTTAAACCTTGTTTAACTATTATTTATACAAATTAAAATTTGAAATAAAATTATTTTTCTTTAGTTTTCTTCTTCATTTTATTTATGTAGGCACGATAGACAGCAGCCTCAGCATTTTTCTTCATCACTCTTGCTCTTTGCTCCATTGCTATCGCAGCCTGAATTTTATGTGCGTGAGATCTACCGGACTTTTTAATTTTACTGACGCTTGCTTTAGCAGTTTCAACATCCTTAAATCCTAAGCCTTTAATTGTACCTTTTGGATTTTCATCTGTGTATAGATCTGAATGTTTCTTAGAGTTTGCAGGTTGTCCTTTTTTACGAGGTATCCTAGGATTATTAGACTCTCTAAACTGCTCAAAAGATAACATTAGGTTTCTTCTTCTACTTCTTCTTCTTCCTCGTCAGACTCTTCTTCTTCGTCTTCTTCTGTTTCTTCTACTTCTTCTTCACTTTCATCTTCATCATCTAGATCTAGTTCTAATTGTTCTTCTTCTTCACCATTAAAAATATGTCCAGCCACTTTGACCTTTTCAGCTTCTAATGCATCATCCACTTTTGATTGAAGTATAGTGTGGAAGTGCGGTTCCGCTTTAGCAAAGTTTTGTCTAGTTATATCGTCAATTAAATCTTCAATACTCATTGTTCATCTCCAGTTGGTTCATCATCTGTTGGACCTTCATTATCCATTTGTTTACCTAAGTTTTCAATTTCTTCATCAGAGAATTGAAGCACGTTTTTCATTACCCATTCTTTTGAGTAGTATTCGCCAACGTACTGCTGCATCTGATCAAGTGTTTGAATTCTTTCTCTTAATATTTCTGCGTCTCTGAGTTCTGTAAAATGATTATCGCGAGTATGTTCTACTACGATATTATTTTTCCAGCTATCCCAGTCTTCTTCAGTAATAATACTTTTTAAGATCAATTGCTTTTTAAGTATGCCATAGAACAGCATGTTAAATCGCGATCTCAATCTATCTATAAACTTCTGAAACTTTAATTCATCACGGTTAATCTCAGTAGATCTACCAAGTGAGAACTGTGATTCTTGCTCAAGCCTGTTTATAGGTACGTTAAGCGATCTGTAGAGACGTTTCTGGAAGTATATGATATCGTCGATCTGTCCCAGGTTTTCACCGCCTGGTAAGGTAGAGATCTCAGTTCCTCGACCACCTTCTCGTCTTGGAAGCCAAAAATCTTCAAGCATCGACATACTTTTTCTATCATCTCTTATTGCTCCAGTGTTAGCATCATACACTAATTTATTGCGATACTTCGCCATGATGTTTTTCATATATTCTTCGGCCTTACCTCTTGGTAAGTTACCAACATCAATATAGAATATTCTACGTTCAGGTGCACGTGCTAGTCTGTAAATAACTAGCGAGTCTTCCATCATGCGTAATTGGTTAATAGGTTTTAGTGCCTTATGTAAATGAGACACAACCTTACGACGTTCTTCGTCAAGTAAACCAGATGTAACATAACTCACAGAATCAGGACTCATCTTGATTCCTTGTTTAGTTGTTCCTGGTTTGTCCTGATAGATAAAAAACTCGTTTACATTTTCAATAATAGAAGCACCACTAATTGGATCTCTTTTCTTCTTAACTTCTTTTACTTTACGAATCTTTGCTGCGTCTATAGGACGTATTTCTTGAATACCAAGCTTGGGATTCTTTTCATCTACAACTAAATGATGATACATTCTTCCATCAACGTACCAACGCTTGTATATGTCGTGTCCTAAGTTGTTAAACTCAAGCATTGAGTATATTTGATCAAATTCTTCTTGAATTTGTTTCTTTATATTATCAGGTGCTTCAACATTATCAAGCACAAGCGATACAGATTTTTCTGCATCTGAAGATGTAACTGATTCGTTTACAATATCTTCAACCGCAGCATCAACCTCTGGATGTGTTGCTACCTGTCTATATTGTCGAATAAGTTGAAAGTCGTCTTTGGATTTTTTATCGTCATCACCAATGTTTACGTAGGTACCATAATGTGCACCAGCAGCAGTTACATAACCTGCTCCATCCTCATCTACAGGAGGTACGATTGACGGCAGCATATCTTTTCCGCTAGATGCTTTCGCTCTACGGATTTCAAATCCAAATAATTTAAGTCCGCTATTATCTGCCATTTTAATTCCTTTTAACAGTAAAGAAAGGGCAGAAAAGCTCTGCCCTTCCCTCTATTTATTCACTTACGTAGTGGTATTAGATTCCCAGTACTGGACTTGGAATTCCACTGTGAATCTCTCGATTTCGTTTTCTGAAGCATAGTTCAGATCGATTGGAGAGACTGCAGTTGGAAAACAACCACGGAAGTTATAAGTCTTCAAAGTAGATCCGTCTTTGTCGATTTGATCAACAACAAGATCTGCTTCGTAATCTGTAACGTTGGTTAGACCAGTGTTTGTCTGGTGGCCGTTCATGCCATTCATCCAACGCTCCATCGAATCACGAATTCTGAAGTCTGTGTCGTTTATAATAGTTGGAGACCATGTATCGAATGTACGGTCACCAGCCATTTTTAATTGTCTACCTCGGAAAGGCATCACGATAGTGCCAATAGTAGAACCTGGAAGCTGAGCTGCCTCGCAAAGGAATGAAGTAATTTCTACAT
>Ga0098043_1000292_pt1 | contig 17239 bp, 22 predicted proteins | sample 9B_taG_FD_92581 | JGI IMG/M metagenome (GOLD analysis project Ga0098043, IMG submission 92581) | Marine viral communities from the Subarctic Pacific Ocean - 9B_ETSP_OMZ_AT15188_CsCl metaG | ecosystem: Environmental > Aquatic > Marine > Oceanic | place: Subarctic Pacific Ocean | collected 2015-01-10 | reverse complement strand
GAGAGTGAGCGCTTCGTCCAAGAGTTCTTTGCCAACAAGCGTGCTAAGAACCGTCAGGACAATCGTTAGCCGAGCAGACTTGGCTTCAAGTTGCTTGACCTCCTGCTTGCAGTCGCTGGCGGCTTTTTGCTCTTGCGCTGCGCGTTTCTCGCAGACTGGGCAACTCATGCCCGCCTGCTCGCTGCTTTCTTCTTTGCCATTTTCCAACTGATGCGTGCCGGGCCAGTCTTCTTCTTGGCCGCACTGTTGCACTGCGCCATCGTCGGGCGGCAGGCTGGGTAGCCCGCTCTCTTCTCTCCCTTTCGTCTACCGCAAGGCTTACCAGTCTTGCAGTCTACCCAGCCTTTGCCTTCGTTCTGGCCGAACCACTGCTTAAGCCCGCCACCTGTGTTTGCCATACGGGCCATGTCAAGCCTTTCGGTAGCCGCCGCCGCGTTTCTTGTATTCGCGGACGAGCCAACCATTAGCGTAAGCAGAGGGGTAGACCTTGAACTTGCGCTTGGCTGCTGCCTTGACTGTTGCGTACAACTTTGGGTTGGTGGGCTTGTTAGCCATTAGCCATCAGCCTCTTTCTTTTTTTTCTTTTTTTGCTTCGCAGTAAGTTGCTCCAGCAATTTTTCGCCCCTGATCTTAGTTGAACTAGTAGTGCCGTACCTACTGATATCTTGGGCCTTTTTTCTTTTTATCTCTTCTACTTTGCGTTTGGCCCCTCGCTCAGCATCACGCTTTGCTACGGCACCAGTAGCACTGCTTCTTGCATCAATCCGATTTTGAATTTTCGTTGCCGACTCCACTGTTTGGCCCGTGGCTTTAAGCCTGCCAGCGCGCAGCCTTTCTTTTTTCGCTACTGCTTCTTTTGAGGCTTTGGTTGCTCGGCGCGCTTTGACAGCCTTTTTAAATCGATCAATGAGAGACATATTTAGCCTTTACGCTTTGCTTTTTCTTCGGCGGCTTTTTTGAACCGATCCATCAGTTGGGCCGGCATCTTGCCCTTTTTCTTTTTGTCTTTTTTCATGCTTCCCATGTTGCCTCGGGCCATTGGTATTCTCGCTTTCTTGGCGTTGTTGAATTTGCTCAAGCATCGGGCCTGAGTAGTTTTTGTAGTAACCTCTACCCTCTAATAGTCGGGAGAACTCGTTGAGTTTGCTTAGGCGCTGTACAAAGATCATCGGATAGATCTCATCAATCACCTGTCCCCATTCGGTATTTGCAGCAGCAGGATCTTCCTGTTCCATTTTGCCGGGGACAAATGAGATGAGAACGAGATCACGGCCCACCAGACCGGCATTGAAGGCTTCACAGTATTCCTCAATCTTCGGCCACGACAACTTGGGATCTACGGCAACTATGCGAAGATCGTAACTGTCGGACCAATTGGTTACGATCTGCTGCACCATCTCCGGTCCTCCAATTGTCACCGTCACACGTGCCTCCAGCCAAGCCTTCGCAGCAAACGGGCAGGGCTTGTTGCCGCCGTAGTGCTCACTTGGGACACTCAGATAGCCAAAGATCCAGTTCTGAATCTCCCGCTCCACGTTGTTGATGTTGAACTCTGACATAGCGCTACAGTAGCATCGGGGGCTAGGGCTGGGGCTTACCCAACTTAACAACCCAAAATGCCTCGTATATTTTCTGGGGCTATGTAATATAAAGCACCCCGGGGGGTGTGGATCGCGGGGCGCGTTCCTGCTTGGACCCGTTCGTGCTTAGTCCGATAACATCGCCCCTGCCGCCCCTGCCGCAGCCATTCGGGGGGCGTATCGGCTCGGTTGCGTCCCCCCTGCCCTGCTGCAGCAGCAGCAGCAGCCCAACGTGTGAGCCGCAGCCGCGCCGGGGGCATTCAAGAGACAGCAGCAGGACCAAATCCAACCCCGGCAGCAAGCCCAACCCCGGCAACCATTCCATCGGCAACCCCAACCGCTGCAGCAGTCTTATCGTCGGAAGATTCCAAAATGCGGCCCGGTGGGTGCAATATGCGCCACAGAAACTATTTTGCACAAAATGCCAATTTTGCCCGCATTGTCTCTTGCAAGGGGGCGGATGTGTCGATACACTAGACGCGCCCCTCGGGGTTCTTTGACATCCCAACCCATGACCGGGAAGCATTGTGGCGGCGGCAGGCCGAAAGCCGTTCTTCTGAGCACCTTCTGCAATGCAACCCAAACTTGGGACACCTACCCCCGGGCATCCATTGCAGGATGGTCGGAAGTCGCAGCGGGCGGCAGTCAATAGCACGACAGCCACCGCCAACACGCATAAGTAGTCGAAACGCAAACGTCCGACCGATCCGCCGCTACTCAACATCGGCAGGCACCCTGCAAAGGTGCCGCAGCAGCCGATACGAACAGCGATAGCCAAGGAATCGCCGGAAAGCATTCGAGACCGAAGGCCGCAGGCATGCGCGCCCCATTCGGTCGAGACGATGAAACGCCCCCCGGGGCACGTGTTGGAATCCGCTGTGACGGGGGAAAGCGCTTGCCGTTGGAATGCGGCACGGTGCACCGAATGCCGGATACGTCCGGGGCATTCGGAGCCGACACAAGAGAAAGCGCTGCAGCAGGACGGCACCACCCGATGCCCCGTAAACGCTGTAATTCGGAGACCGGATACTCAACCAACCAACCAACACCGCCGCCCCTTACCGGGGGCGGTTGGCTTTCCCCCTGCAATGCCGCAGGGGCAACCCTTGAGGGATTTAAACATGACTCGAAAAGACTTCCAACTGATCGCCGACGCTATCGCAGACGCTACACCGCTCATCGACATTGCCACCGACCCGATCGACGGTCGCACGATGGGCATGATGGCAACGTGGGTGGGTGCGGTGAACCGTATGGGGCGGCACCTGCAGAAGACCAACCCGCGCTTCGACTTGGACCGATTCTACAAAGCGTGCATGGTTAACGCTTCTTGGTGCGATCTCTACGTACTCTCTGCAGAATTCGGGCGGGTCGAATTTCGGCCCTCTCACGATCCCGTGCAGGCTTGACCACCCAACCCCACCCGCAGCCCTTACCGGGGCTGCAGGGCTTTCACTGTCACGTGTTGACAGTTTGCAGCAGCGGCTGCTTGCACCGTGCAGGCAATGCTGCTAAGATTCGCAAGCCGGGCTAGTCCGGCAGTATTTCAAAGGAGGGCAACATGCCCAAGATTCGCAAAAAATCAACCGCCTCTTATCGTGCAGACGTTCGCAGCCTGCCGGGGTATCAAGGCACAATGTGGAATCTGCTTCGCCGTGCAGAGTGTGAGATTGCAATACAAGCAGTTGGCTACGGGGCGCACCCCAAGGACGGCCTTCTTGAGCGTATCATCATGTCCAGACCGTTGGGCTACTGGCCTAAAGACTTGACTTCGGGTGTCGGTTCTACTGCAGGCACCAAGCCCATCCCCGGCAATGTGCCCACCCCGGAGCAGCAGGCTTGGGTTGCTGAAATGAGGGATGCAAACACGACAAGCGAGGTTCTGCAGTGTTTGCAGGCTGCGGGCATGTGCGACTCACGACTCGACGATATCGCTGCCGCAGGGTCCACCCGATCAATTGGCTCGGGCGCGTCGAACAACGTGCAGCAGGGCGAATGCGGCGGTTCATCCGAGCCAGAATCTGCACCGGCTCCCGGCAATGGTGAGGGTGGCGGCGAGCCGACATCCGAGAAAATGCTTGAGGCCGAGCAGAAGCGCACCTACGCAGCCGAGCGGCGTGAGAATGCAGCCGCAGCACGTGCAGCAGCAGCCGCTGCCATTGAGCAGGGCAACATGGCTGAAGCAGCCGAGCAGGCCAATAACGCAATGCGCGAAGAAAGAAGCGCCGAGCACCTTGAGCGGAGCGCCAAGGATCTTGAGGCAGAGGCCAAGGCCGAAGCAGAAGCAGAAGCAGCAGCAGCAGCCGAAGCAGCAGCAGCCGAGCAGCGCGCTGCGGCTGCAGCCAAGACGGGTTGGCTTGCTGTTCTGCAGGACGCGCGCAAGCGTTGCCAGCAAGACCCAGACGGTGGTCGGCTCATTAGCACCGGCCATATGTCTGCGGTGCCGCCATGGGTGTCCAATGGTGCGACACGTGCACAAGTCATAGACGCATTCACGCAGTCGTGGGAGCCGGAGGAGATTGCCAAGATCTTCGGCCACGTGGAGGAGGGGCAGGCGGTTGCACAACGCCGCCGCGATGGCGACCCCATCGACGCTGTGATGGCGTGGGATGCCGACATTGCTGCGGCTGTTGAGGCATGCCCTAACCACCTCATGGACTTCCCCAATGAGCAATTGCCCGCGATGCTTGACCGGCTCAAACTGTTCAGCAAGGTGTGGGCTGTTGGCACCACCCGATGCGGTAAGACTGTCGCTGCACGACAATGTGCGGCGGTGCTCGGGCAACGCTTCATTGAATGCACACTCAACGAAGAGATGATGCTGCAGCAGTTGGTGGGTGCACGTGATGCCCATGGTGTATTCCACACCGGCCCGTTGTTGGATGCGTATGAGAACGGCGGCATCATCCTGCTGGATGAGTTTGACAAAGCCGACCCCGGCATGTCCGGCGGCTGCAATGCTTACCTCAACATGGAAGACCGCATCGCAGTCCCCGATCGATCCGAGAATCCAACAGCCACGCGGCACCCGGACTTCAAGATCATTGTCGCAACCAACACATTCGGCAACGGCTCCGACGGGCAGTACCTTGTGCAGCAACAGTCACTCGACTTGGTTGCACGCTTCGAGCACCAAGGTCTGCAAATGAAATTCACGTACTCCGAATCAGTCGAGCGCAACATTCTCGGGGAGTACGCCTAATGCACCGCAGCACCGACCGCAAGATCGTCACTGCACCACGACAATGGAGTGGTGCAGGCAAGCCCAAACGTTCCAAGTCCAAGTCCAACCCCAAGCCTAGGAGGGCCAAGAAATGATTAACCACTACAACATCGACCGCAATGCGGCACCGGGGTCTATCCCACACCCCGAGCGCCGAGGCACACCCGGCAGCGGGTACATCGTCCGACATTGGGATAACAGCGCCGACCTCATTCACTGCAGCGAGCGCTTCAAATTTCAACCCGGGCATGACCATGCCGAGCATGCACGCGAGTGGTGCCTTGGCGAGCACGACGATGAACCCGCAGCCAAGGCTGCGCTGTCTTCCGGGGATGCGTTCGACTCGACGATGGAATTTTACACCGAAGCACGGAAGCGCTTCGCGGGTGCGTTCGCCAAGGTGACGGGCGAGTATGCCAAGGTGTCCGGCAAGCGGCGCAAGCGGCGCAACCCCTACGCTGGGCAACTCAACGTGCAGCGGTTCCTTGCGGGGGATGCCAAGCCATTCACCCAACGCAGCCGCCGCACCCAGTCACCCAAGATTCGCGTCGGCTTTCGCAACAATGGCAACGGGCATGTTGACTCCGAGCAGATGGCACGGTGTGCAGCCAATGCTGCAGCGATTGCACAACTCTTGTTCGACAAGGGCTTCGCAGTCGATGTCTCTGCTCTCATCGGCACCAAGATCTCCGGCGTATTCGACTGCGACATTGTGCGGCTGCACACTGCAGGGCACCGGCTTGATGCCAAGCGCCTGCTATCCATCGGGCACCCCGGCATGCACCGAGTGTGGGCACGAGACATTCGAGCGCAGAATCACGATAAATCTGCTGAAGGATTCGGCTCGTCGGTCAACCCGCCGCACGATTTGATCGCCGAGAACTTCGATATCTTTCTCAACATCGACGGCGAGCAGTCCGATGTCATTCACCAAGTCGAGGGACTGCTCGGCAGAATCAAGGAGGGCAAACTCAATGCTTGAATTAGAATGGGATGACTGGTGCAGATACCTTGCCATCCGAAAGACCAAGAATGCACGCGACTGCGTACAAGCCATCACTCTCCCGGTGTACCACGTGCCCCGGGAGGTGATGGACCGGCGTGAACTTCGGCGTTCCGGCGAACCCTTTCTTGACCTCGACGCGGACTACGGCACCAGCGACTACTGGTCGTGGTGCTTAGACCGTGGGCACAACCTTGTATCCGAGGGGTTGAACCCCGAGGGTGTTTATGCTACAATCCAAATCCAGCCACAAGGAGGGCTGACTTATGATTCCTAAACCTGCTAACTCATTAACCCATTACGTGGATCACTTGATCCAACACTCTTCCGAGCAACTCGACTTCCGAGATGTTCTAATCTGCGGCCTGCACCTTGGGCTGAACATGCAATTCCGCGAGTCGGATTGCACACCCGAAGATGATGCCAAGGCTATGTTCAATCTCATGGCTGCACCCGATCATGTGAAGTGTGCGTACATCATCAACACGTTCGCATCACTGATCGCCAGCCGCGACCGATGCACCGCTCGACAGCACGAGATGTACGCAGACACAATGCGTGACTTCATCGGCGAGTCACAGACCCGTGACGCTACGCCCGATGAGATGCGCGAGCAACTCGGTCATTGGATGCACAAGATGCAGCGCTTCGCTGCTGAAGATCAAGAGTCGCACGACCAAACCGCCAAGGTAGCGGTGGCTGTTGCGGGCAAGGACTTCAGTGACATTGCCCACTCGTGCAAGGAACACCTTGCAATGGTGCTTGGAACGTACGCATCCAACCACGTGCGTGATGCCGAGGAGGCTGACCCTGACACCATGATCGAGGCAGCGAAGATTGCCCACGATGAACTGAACCACCACGCCACCGTGGTAAACACATTGATGGAAGGGCCGAAGAATGATTGACCCTACATTCCCCGATGAACTTGATCCCAACAACCCCGAGAACTACGAGGAGGTAGTCAAATGAGAGTCTTTTCTGATCTGAAAGAAACTACACCCGATGAGGTGTTTGACGCTATCGAGCAGTGTGTCACTGCAGCCGCATCATTCTACGTGCGATCGAATTCAGTCGATCCCATGATCGACATCCATGCACTCAATGATTTCATGCACTGGGCAAACAACAGGGGCTACGAAGTCCCCATCCCATGCTTCGATGATCCTGAATTGGAGGAGGAACTCAAATGAACATCGCAACTCTTATCACAACGTTGGCTGCAAACTTTGCAGTCGTGGACCCACCGTATGAGCACGCCCTTGAGCGTGCCATACACATGGTGGAATCAAGCGGTCGCACCACCGGGGATCGTCCGATCCTTGGTGACTGGTGCCCGCGCCGTGGAGTCTACCTTTCACGTGGCCCCCTGCAAGTCAGCGAAGCGGCGTGGATCGACGCCAACATGCCCGGCAAGTACGAGGATGTCGATGATTTGCAATACAGCCTGCGGGTATTCCGCAGGTACATAGCAAGGTACGCAACCGAGCGCAGGCTCGGGCGCAAGCCAACGCTAGAAGATCAAGCCCGTATCTGGAACGGTGGCCCCAACGGGTACAAGCGTGCAGCCACTGACGGTTATTGGAACAAAGTAAAGGAGGCTCTCAAATGAGCGCAAATAACTCAACTATTCATTGGCTAGAGCAGCAAGAGCACCCCGTCGCATTCTGCGTGGTGTGGACTAAGGACGATGCGAACTCGCAGCGTGCTGAACAGGGCAAGCCACCACTGACTAACGATCAGTGGATGGCGGTTCTCGATGTGCTAGAGAAAGGTGGCCCGAGTGAACTTGACTGGGAGAACCTAGACCATTGCATTAGGGAGGCCGTCAAATGAGCGCCGTCATCTATGCAAGAGTATCCCCACGCCCCGAGCCGGGGCACGCCAGCATCGCCCTCCAAGTGGAGGAATGCGAGCGCTGGTGCAGGGAGAACAACGTCGAAGTCGATAGCGTTCACACTGACACCGGCTTCAGTGGTGCTGACCCCAACCGGCCCGGACTATGGGAAGCGGTGGATGAACTCGGAAAGGGCAACGTGCTGGTCGTGCACAAACTCGACCGTCTTGCACGTGACGTATATCTTTCCGAAGGCATCCACCGTGAGATTGAGAAGTCTCGCGCTCGTGTTCATGCGGTGCATGGTGGTGCAGTAGAGAACACGCCCGAGGGTAAGATGGTGCGGCAGATACTTGACGCTGCAGCAGAGTACGAGCGGCGAGTAATCAAGGCCCGTACTTCTGCAGCCATGCAGCGTCACCAACGTGAGGGCAAGCGCATGTCCAACCAACCACCGTTCGGCATGATGCTTGACCCCGAAGATCCAGCCATGCTCATCGCCTGCCCGCATGAGCAGGCTGCTATCTCTCTGGTTCACAACATGCGGGTGACTGGCAAGGGCTACAAGACCATCGCCAACAACCTCAATCAGTCGGGGATTCCGTCTCGGGGTCGGCAGTGGTATGCGTCTTCTGTTCGTGCGATCCTTTCTCATCAGCACGTGCCTGCATGATGCGGGCTAGGTCGGGCAGTTGGGTGGCCCTGCACAGGGTCATCCACTGCCCGCCGTTCGACCGCATGAATACCACAGGCGTTAGCCCATCCTTCGCGTCGGACTCAGCCTGCTCCAAGAACCGTTCCGCTGCAATGCGTTGAACGAACTTGACCTCAACCCACAACTCAGCATCTACAACTACGTCGGGATCAATCGCTCCACTGGATTGGCGCGAGCGGTGTGCAGAGAATCCAAATTGCTCCAGCAGTTTGCAGACTTCTCGCTCGCCCCGCTTGCCCTTCTCTCTCTGCATCTTGCCCATTACTTTATCTCTGCAAACTGTGCATTGGGAATCATGTAGCACGGCTCGATGTCACCACCGTCTCGTGTTTGCACCGTGCGCCCGCCGTGCACCAACTTGGCGTGCAGGTGTATGTCCCCAAGCCGCGTGAAGTGCAGGCGTCCATCGCTGGTGCACACAACGAACATCGTTGGCAGGCCAAGACTCTCTGCATAGTTTGCAGCAGTGAGAACTTTGCTCATGGATATCATCACCGTGGGGTACTGTCCCCACCGCATGTGCCTTGCTTTGATCTCAACGAACGAGGCGATCTCTCCGTTGCGCACCACGGCGTAGTCCATGCGGTAAGAGATAGGCAACTTGTGGTATTCGCCACCCCACGCAGCAGCCAGCCGCTCAATTACCTGCTGCTCATTGCTGCGGTCGGCGGCGGATTCATACATCGGTCTCGTCATCTTCGTCCTCCTCTGCTGGACTGTCCGTGTCCTCGTACTCGTTCCAAACATCGAGCGTCACGCGGAGCATGACACCCATCAAGGCGTACACATCCATGTCATCGAACTCGACCGTCCAGTATTTGATCCGGCCCATGATCTCTTCGTACAGTTTGTCTGCGCTGTTCATACGTTGCTCGCTTGACCTATCAATATATCCAACTGCCCGCGAAGCAGCCCACCGACTACCCATTCCTTGGCATCGGTGCATGATCCACGTGGCTCCACGATCTTGACCTGCTTGGTCTTGACCTTGAGCATCTTGGCGACTGACTCAGCACCATCAATCCCGGGCCTGTCTTTGTCCGGGATCAAGACAACTTGGTGCTTCCAATTCACCAACTCATACAGGTATTTGGTGCCACCGTTGCACGATGGTCTGCCCACCACGTTGTACCCGAGTGAGTGCAGGGCTGCCGCATCGGTTGGCCCTTCCGCTACAAGCAGCAGGCCGCGTGCCATATCTGTGCCGTGCATGAACAGGCCAGACTTGCTGCCCTTGACCGACAACTTGCGACCATTGGGGTAGCGCAGCCGAACGCCGATCACCTTCCCACTTGCATCGTGCATGGGGAAAGTGTACGCACCCTTGGCTTGGCTCCACCCCATACGGAAAGCGCGCAGTGAATCTTGCGGCAACTGCAAGTCATTCACCATGAACTCCCACTGGTGTGGAGCCATCGCCTGCTCACACTTCAGCACGCCAGCCTCCCAGTTGATGTTGCATTCCTCCTGTACGGGCAGTGCCGGAACAGGTGGGGCAAACATCTCACCGCTTGGTCGGTGTAGCCAGCCTGCGTCACCAAGGCTTTTTTCCGACGGAACCCTTGGGCAGATCACCGCCGTCCCGTCCTTGCTCACCATGCACCAATCTGGTTTGTTGCATATCGGGCACGGGTTTGTCTTGCTCACTCTGATCCAGTCCGAATTCATTGTCGATCATGTCCTCCGGGATGCCATGACTGCGCATCCAAATGCGGACATCCTCGATCAGCACACGGCGGTGTCCGCTACCCGGCATGCGATATCCTTTCAGGTTGCCACGGTCAATCTCACGGATCACAGTTTGCTGCGAGCAGCGTGCAAGCCCTGCGATTTCACCAGTGGTCAGGTAGTCACGTTCATTCATATTCATCGAAGTCAAAGCCTCTTTGCTCTAATTGTATCCACCTGTTTTTTCCATCAATTCTCCGGCGTATTGCACCGTGCAACCGCCTGTGTTTGTAGTGCACATCCTGCGTAATGATGAGTGTCAAGAAGCGGGATAGTGAACCTTTGTCTGGGTTAAACCTGCGGTCGTATGCAGGTCGTGCGATTTGGTAGAACTCGCTGACGATCTCGTCCACCTCCCACAATGGGAAGCGATAACTGTATCTCTGTGCAAGAAAATACAGTAGCCCAAGGTTGTCATCTAGTGGGTGACTCAATCTTCCATCCGTTGTCTGCTAGGTCTTGGATCATACGAGTCGCCGCCTTCGCAGACACATCAGTGGGCAGACCGTACTTCTTGAGCAAAGCCTCCTGCCGCAACGAAGCCTTGCCCATCTTCCGCCGCATCATAATCTGTCCGATCAAACTGCCTGCTTGCTTGCGAGTCAAGCCTTCAGGGTCAACGCCTTGGTTGGCGAGGAACGTCATCTGCTTGGTGGTCGCCATCTCAACCTTCTGCGTGGGCTGCACGGGTGCAAACCCCATGTCATCGAACGGGTTGATGCTGCGGCTGGTGTAGGTCGAAGCCAACTTCAACTTGGCCCGCCTCAACTTCTCCTGCTCGGCTGCTTCTGCAGATTCTTTGGCTGCCTCCTCTTGGATGCGGGCCTTCTCCATCTCTTCGATGGGGTCGAGCAACTCACCCTCGGTTGCCATCTCCGCCGCACGTGCAGGCAAGTCTTTGGCATCCTCGCCAGCCAGCACATCAAAGGTAGTGATAAGCCTGTGCCTACCAGCGTTGCCCTTGAAGTCGAGCACCATCAAGTCAGGCTTATTCGATGCTGCTATTAGATCCTTGCGGGTCATCGCTGACGAATCGTATGGGAGGGAAGCCGTCGGCCTCGTCCCCCTCCCGACGCATTGCGTGTATTTCGCTCGCACTTTGGTTGCCGTCATCATGCACACTGCAGCGACGGGCGGCGCGTCGAAGCCCTCGACTAGCACTTGCACATTCACCACAAACTGAATCTCTCCGCCCGCAAATTTCGCAAGCAATTCTCGTCGCTCGTCTGACGGCGTCTTCCCAGATACCCATGATGCTGCTCCCGGCTTATGCCTGTTGATGATGTCGCAGATCAGGCGGGCTTGCCGCACTGTGCCTGCAAAGATAATTGTTTGCCTGTCCCCAACCAACTCCAGTGTGGGGTGAACCATTCCGTGCAGGTTCTTTTCTTCTTCCAGAATCTCAGCCAACTCTGCTCCGCACAACTCGCCGCCAACTGTCTTCACCTTGGAGTAGTCAAGCGTGCCAACCTGCACGAACCGCTGCTTGATAGGTACAAGCCAGCCGTCATTGATGCCGTCCAAGATGTTGTATTCGTACGAGCAGGTGTCGAACACGTTGTGCATGCCGACCCTATCGCCACGGTCAGGTGTGGCTGTCACCCCCACTAACTTCAAGCGTGAGTTGCCGTCTTGCATGTACTTGATGAACTCACGGTACGACGGGCTTGCCGCGTGGTGTGCCTCGTCAATCAGCAGCAGGTTGAAATCCTTGGGGTCGAACTTGGTGTACCTCTTGATGCCCAGCGGCCCGGACACCAAGGTCTGGATACTTGCAATGACAATCTTGTCAAAGCACTCGCTCTTCTGCTCCGCTTTCTCAATGCCGGGGATGACCCCAATGGTATCCATAATTCTTTTCTCAGGCTGCCGGATCAACTCGTCACGATGTGCAACGAGCATGGCCCTGCCGCCACGTGATATGCAGGATCGAATCATCTCGATCATCACCACAGTCTTGCCAAGACCAGTGGCCATGCTGACCAGCGTGCTGCTGTTCTCGGCCAGATCAGAACGACAGGCGGCGACTGCCTCCTCTTGGTAATCACGGAGCATCCCGCAACTCCTGAGGAACGAGAACCTTGATTCGGAACTCGTTAGTCCATCCACTACCGCCGCATGCTCGGCAGCCGCGCCCGTCGCAGAACGTACAGAGAGTCTCAGGTCGCGCCCAACTGAGCAACTGCATCAGCCGGTTGTGGAGAACCTTGAACTCCTCTGTGTCCTGTCTGGAGAACATCGCAGGGGCATGCTTGTGCAGCGTCTCCGCCTGCTCGTCCATATTGTCCAGCCGTTGGAGCATATAGTCTACATACTCCCGAACTTTATCTCCATCCATCTTATCCATGTCCGACAAAGTACCAAGTCTGACAGGAGGCGTAGGAATTTTTTCAAGATTTTCTACCCACCCCCCCTTGACAGGTACTACCCCTGCGCTGGTATAACCCCTAACAGCACCCCAGTCATAAGGAGGAATCTAGTGCTACAGCAGTTAGATGAAGTTGTTTACCGTGGCCTGAAACACATGAACCAATCGGTTCTGAAGAACGGCCTGAGATCAATGCAGCACCTGCGCGCAGGCGTAAATGGTGAACTGCCTTACAAAGAAACACCTGCCCTTGCTTTCGGAACTCTGGTTCATACGGTTGTACTTGAGCCTGACTTGGCCAACGAAGAATACGCCATCGCTCCAAAGGTAGACCGCCGCACCAAAGGTGGCAGGCAGGAATGGGAGGACTTTGTGCAGGTCAACGAAGGCAAGACCCCAGTGACAGTCGATGACTGGAACAAGGCATGGGCTATGCGCGAGCAGGTCATGGCCCACCCATCGGCAGCACACATCCTCAACCGAAAGAATGCCAAGGTTGAGCACGCTGCAATCTGGGCTGACCAAGAGACTGGCATCTCATGCAAGGCAAAGATTGACTTCTTTGCCCCGGGCGTTGGCAAGCAGAAGCCGATCATCGCCGATCTCAAAACCACTATGGATGCAGGGCCACGGTCATTCGCCAAGTCCATCGCATCATTCAACTACCACATGCAGCAGGCTTTCTACACAGACGGCGTGGCCCAATGCGAGAACCGGCATTGCCGATTCGTATTCATTGCCGTCGAGAAAGAGCCGCCATACGCAGTCGGTGTGTATGAACTGGATGAGCAGGCTGTCGAGGTAGGAAGAAAAACTTACAGAAATCTGCTAAGTCAGTGGAAATCATGTCTTGAATCTGGTACGTTTACCGGATACGGGGACGGAGTAGAGACTCTGGACTTGCCTGAGTGGGCCAAGTCAGACCCCAGCCTAATCATTTGAGAGGACTATCCCTTGGATATTCAATCAGCATTCCCATCCCGCTATATGAAAGCCGCCGATCTCCCTCAACCAAAGACACTTACCATTCGTGGAGTCGAGGTTGAACGGATGCAAGACGGCACGCAGAAGCCAGCCGTTTCATTCCATGAGTCTGAACAACTGTTCATTCTCAACAAGACCAATGCCAATGCTCTTGAAGCAATGTATGGTCGAGACACAAACTTCTGGTCGAACCAGCGGATCACCTTGTACCAAGCCGAAGCCGAATTCCAAGGCCGACGCATCCCGTGCATTCGTTGCCAGCAGCCCGAGGCTACACCGGCAGCGCCCGCTCCCGCCCCAACCCCTGCTCCGGCTCCGGTCGATCAGGGTGAGGTTCCCTTCTAAATCCTTGTCATTCTCTTCATCCCCGGGGGTGCTCCACCTTACCCCCGGGGATATTCTTTATGACACTTTCAGTTAGAGCATGGCACAAGCGTTGCTCAGAAGAAGAACTTTCCAAAGTGACAATCGAACCCGATTGTCCCCGGTGCGAATCTGACAACCAACGTCACATTGGCTCCTACATCGAAGGCTCGGTGGACAACCGAATCGAAAAGGTCTACTATCAATGCAGTGAGTGCGGGCATACGCACCATGCTCACGACTTAGTGACCGACCGAATCTAGCCTCCCTCCTTTCCCCCCGGTAGTTGATATGGTTGCCGGGGGGATTTTTTATTCGTCGATTCTTTGTCGGGGGAGTGCAAGAGTTGCAGCCCGAACCGCACTGATCCGTGTTTGCGCCTCACCCATACGGGCGATTGGAACATCACGCTCGGTGAACTGTGTTGACTGCACCGTGCGCTCAAGGGCATTGGACTTGACCTCATACGGCTGGAACACACCACTTACCAAATCTTCCGTAAGATTTTCGCTCACGTAGTTGGCCTTTAGGATTGAACGCAACTCACCATCAGTGATGTCAAAGGCACGCATGCTCCGCACGTGACTGTGCAACTGAACCTGCAGGGCACGACGGTTTGCATTGTAATACTGCACTGCATCTTCAATCTCACCCTGTGTGATCTCGCCTTGGGTACGGATGACCCTGTTCATTCGTGCACGCAACTCTCGGTCAAGCCGATTGAACTCAGACACCTTGAACATGAACGCCTGCTTCGGATTGATTGTTTCAAACTTGAAGCCCGACAGCAACTGCATCACTTGAGATGACAAGTCGTACCGCTTGCCGTAGTCATCAACATGGTCATTGGCTGCAAGCATCAGACGCTCAAAGGTCTTGACTGCACCCGGCATGGTTGCACCGAACAAGTGCTCTCCTGCCTGACGGATAAACGATGCAGTGTCTGATCCCGGATCAAACAACGGCCTGCCCATCTCGTCCTGACCACGCATCAGGTCAACCAGTGCGCTGTATCCAATCTCTTTGCCAATGAATGGCCTGAAGATATGCTCAACAGCGTCAAACATTCTGTTGCTTATGGACTCGTCGTTGCGACCGAAGAGTGCAAGGAATGGCTGGCGGAAGTAGACGAACGGATCAACGTACCCGTAGTTGATGAACGAAAGTTCACCGCCCTCTTTACGGTAGAACAAAAGCACAGAGTCCTTGTTCCAGAACGGCAGCATGCCACGCACTGCACGCTCTTCTTCTTCGTCAACTCCTGAGATGCTACGCATAGCAGTAGCCAAGATTGCAGGGACAACCATCAGCATGCCCATGCCCATCAGACGAGAGCGCCCAATTTTACGCACTGCAGGATTGTCGCTGGCAAGTTCCTTGCGCGTGATGGCGATGCGACCGATTGATGTCCTGATTAGTTCAGCGGTAAACGAAGGGAAGGTGCCAAGGAATGGGATGTAGCGAAGATACTTGATCGCTTCGGGCACACGGCTGTACGTGGGCACGGTGTTGGTGACAATCTCTGCAGCCTCAGCCTTGAGCAGATCGTCGTTGCGATCAGGATAGGCAGCACGCAGTCGAGCCAACTCGATGTCAAACGCGATGACCTTGAAGAAATCATCCTGCGCTTTGTAAGCACCAGAGAATACGTCCAGCACTTTGCCGCCAGCCCTGCGGATTTCTCCGAACCGGGACATGACAGACTCCATATCGGAATCACCACTCGTCCCCCACAGTTGTTCAATCTCTGTGTAATCACTGGTGTCCACGACTCCGAGTTCCAGCAAATCTTGGTATCTGCGCTGCGCCTCCTTGTTGGGCTGCAGGAAAATACTGTTGCCTTGAGTCACGGTTTGCAGAGCCTGCTTGATTGACCGGCCAGAGGTGAAGATCTCATTCAGGTATCCGTTGCCGACCATGAAAGAAAGGTTGCCGACCACGTTGCGCACGTGCGTTTCAGGAGACAGAACAGTCTTGCCAAACTTGACGGCTGCATTGAAGCGAAGGAGCAATCGGACGATTGGACCGCTGGTGTTGTAGTCAGCAGTCTTCTTAGCCAGCAACTCAATAGACTCTTTGACTTCTGGTTCTGCATAAAGCCCCTTGAATGGACGCAGCGGATCACTGTCTGCCAGAGAATCGAACGGCACCAGTTTGGCTGGCCTGTTCTCTTCGTTGCCCCGGAACAAGAACCCTTCTTCAAGACCAAGTTCAACGAGGGACTGATTGAATGAGAATGTTTCCAAAGATGTAATCATCTTGGTCACTGAGTTTGCATAGTTTGCAGTGGGGTCAGTGGACTCACCCAAGAACGCGCGGTAAGACTGCACCAGTTCGTTGTTGCCCTCATAGTCAAACGAGTCAAGAGCAGCACGTTCTTTCTGCAGTTTGTCAGTTTGCTGCTGATACTTTTTCTTGCTGATCTTCTTGGCAACCAACTTCTCATCAAGGGCTTCTTGCTTCTTGTCAATGCTTGCAATGTCCTGCGCCTTGTCACGCTCAACGAGTTTGCGACGCATAAAGATAGTGCCAGCCTTGCTGCCTCCAACCGCTGCAGAGAATGCCATCGGCGAATCGCTGGTCTCTGCACGGTACAGAATGTCATCCATCAACTGCTCGATGATCTCACCCTGCTGTTCTTCAGAGATGTATCGGTTGTTGCGTGTGCCATCTGGGTTGTAGGGATTTTCTTTTGCAGCCTCCTCGAAGAATTTGCGGTACGAATGGTGCAGTGCAGATCGCATGCGGCTGCGCACCTCGGGGTCTACTTTGCTTGCCCAGTCTGGCTCGCTAAATGCTGCATACTTGCGAGTCAAGTAGAAGCCAATGTTGTCACTGATGACAGTAGCCATCTCTTCCGGCACCAAGCCGGTTGTCGCTGCGATTCGACGAGACAAACTGTCAATGTGCGAGCGCATGTTCTTGATGATCTCGCGCATCTCTGTGGTCAAGGGAACAGATGTGACGGCAGAATCAATATCTTCCACTGGCATCTGGAGCAGACGGTTCACTTCGCCCATAGCGATCTCTCGCTCTTCGCCTCTTCGGAACTTCTTGACTACCTTTCGCCACACCACTTGGTTGAGTTTGACTGCACGATCAATCTCTGCACTAATCTTGCCGTCACGCTCCACGGACTTGCGAAGCACTGACGCGGGAATGCCCCGCTGATACGTCAGGTTCTTGACGGAGAAGCGCTTGACCCGCTTGGCAGCAGAGCGTAGTTGCTCAGTAGTAAGCGCCTTGACATCACCGACGCCACGGCTGTATGCGATGTTGACATCGTTGGTCATGCGGCCATCGCCTACTGCAGAATACAACTGCTTGGCGTCGATGGCGATATAACTGTATGAGTCAGGGTTGACGATGGCTTCAGGGTACTTGCGTGCGAAGTCTCTGAGATTCTGACGGATAACTGCATCGCTGATGATGTAGCGG
>Ga0098043_1000291_pt1 | contig 17322 bp, 19 predicted proteins | sample 9B_taG_FD_92581 | JGI IMG/M metagenome (GOLD analysis project Ga0098043, IMG submission 92581) | Marine viral communities from the Subarctic Pacific Ocean - 9B_ETSP_OMZ_AT15188_CsCl metaG | ecosystem: Environmental > Aquatic > Marine > Oceanic | place: Subarctic Pacific Ocean | collected 2015-01-10 | reverse complement strand
TTCATGATATGATGAAACAAGGAAACAAGATTATTCCTGAGATAGATGATGCTTTGAGAGAATATTTTGATGAGTTTGAAGTTTTAGCTGTTGAGTTGCCATTGTATGAACCAATTGAAAACGAAGAACGTAAGTTTAAAGGTTATATTGATGCTGTTGTAGCGACCCCCGATGGTAAAGTCCACATTTTTGATTGGAAAACTTGCTCTTGGGGTTGGAATGCTAAGAAACGTTCTGAACCAATGGTTACTTACCAACTCACATTGTATAAACATTTCTTTTGCCAGAAGATGGAAATTGATCCTAAAAACGTAGAAACACATTTCGCACTTTTAAAGAGAACGGCAAAAAAAGAACACGTTGAATTTTTTAGAGTTACAAGCGGCCCAAAAAAGACTGAAAATGCTCTTAAACTTTTGAATACTGCATTATACAATATTAACAATAAGCGATATATTAAGAACCGCCTGTCATGCACTGGTGGATATGGCTGTAAATTTTATAAGACAGAACACTGTCAATGAGGAATAAATGAAAAAAACAAAAATCTTAGTGTTAGCCGATCACCCTTTGTCTCCATCGGGTGTTGGGACACAAACAAAATACATGATTGATGCTTTATTAAAAACAAATAGGTATCAATTTATATGTTTAGGCGGAGCAATGAAGCATACCGACTACTCACCTACCAACGTCGACCCATGGGGTGAAGATTGGAGGATTATACCAATTGATGGGTATGGTAACCCAGAAATAATAAGATCTGTAATCCACAAAGAAAAACCAGATGTATTATGGTTTATGACTGATCCTAGATTCTATGAATGGTTATGGGAAATTGAAAATGAAGTTAGGTCACTCATGCCAATGGTATACTACCATGTTTGGGATAACTATCCGGCGCCGGAGTTTAATGGCAAGTGGTATCGTTCGACTGATGAAATTGTTGCCATTTCCAAAGTTACTCATGGTTGTGTAAAAGAAGTAGTCCCAGACACATCTTTACATTATTTACCACATTCTGTTCCGACTGAGATATTTCATCCTTGCTCCACTCCGGAAGAAACTGCTCAAGTAGACAGCTTAAGAGAACAAATTATTAATACATCTGTGAATCATCGAAATCCAAAAAAGAAAATCTTTTTCTGGAATAGCAGAAATGCTCGCCGCAAGCAACCCGGAACACTTATATGGTGGTTTAAAGAATTTATAGATGAAGTTGGGCATGATAAAGCCTGCCTGCTAATGCATACAGACGCGCGCGACCCACATGGTCAAGATTTACCACATATCTTGAATCAACTGAATATAACAGATGGACAAGTTTTACTTTCTACAAATAAAATTAGTCCAGAAGAGTTATCCCATATGTATAGGGCCGCAGATTTCACCATCGGTATCAGCGATGCTGAAGGCTTTGGCTTATCTACATTGGAATCTTTGACCTGCGGAACACCTATTATTGTCAATATGACCGGCGGCTTACAAGAACAAGTCACTGATGGTACCAAATGGTTCGGTTGGGGAATTCAACCTTCAAGTAAAGCTGTCATTGGTTCACTTCAAGTTCCATACATTTATGAAGACAGAATAGCACAAAAAGATTTTACTAACGTATTAAAGAAAGCAATTAAACTTAGTAAACCAAAGTATGAAAAAATGTCCAAAGAAGGACTTGAGCATATTAAAAACAATTACAGTTTTGAAGACTATCAAAGTAACTGGGTAAAACTAATGGATGAGATAGTCGAAAAACACGGTTCTTGGGAAACAAGAAAGAATTATAAACGTTGGCATTTATTGGAGGTAGCGTAATGAAAAGAAGTATTTTACTTAGAGCACCAGTTCTTACTAGATCGGGGTATGGGGAACAATCTCGTTTTGCACTAAGATCCCTCAAATCAAGAGAGGATCTATTTGATATTTATATCCACCCATTAGAGTGGGGTAAAACATCTTGGGTAAATGAAAATGATGAAGAAAGAAAGTGGATTGATGAGAGAATCGAATCTACCATACATTATATCCAGTCCGGCGGCACCTTCGATTTGTCTCTCCAAGTGACAATCCCTAATGAATTTGAAAATATTGCTGCTCACAACGTTGGTTACACCGCCGGTATTGAAACCACCCGTGTTGCCCATGAGTGGATTCAAAAAGCTAATATGATGGATAGCTTAATTGTTGTTTCAAACCATGCAAAAAATGTATTTGAAAATACAACCTATGAAGCTGTAGAGCAAGAGACAAACAGAAGAGTAGAACTCAAATTAAACAAAGAAGTTCATGCTGTTAACTATCCAGTGAAAACATATGATAATTTAACTGCTTTGGAGTTTGATTTGGAATATGACTTTAACTTTTTAACTGTTGCTCAGATGGGCCCCCGAAAGAATCTTGAAAATACAATACGTTGGTTCATGGAAGAGTTCAAGGAAGAAGAAGTGGGATTAGTTGTTAAAACTAGTGTTGCAAAAAATTGTCAACTTGATAGAGAAATAGTTCATGGAAATCTTCTAAACCTGATAAGAGAACAACAATACGAAGATCGTAAATGCAAAGTTTACCTTTTACATGGAGATTTAACAGACCAAGAAATGCACGAAATCCATTTACATCAAAACATTAAGGGTCTACTTTCCTTTTCCCATGGTGAAGGATTTGGTTTGCCTTTGTTTGAAGCTGCGTATATGGGCACTCCTGTAGTCGCAACAGCGTGGTCTGGCCAGCTTGACTTCTTGGTAGATGAAAAAGGCGAGAACAGATTTTATGATGTATCATTCGATCTAATGCCAATCCCTGAGCAGGTTGAATGGGCTGGAGTTTTAATTAAAGGTTCAATGTGGGCTTATCCAAGAGAAGCATCAGCAAAAATTAAGATGAGACAGTGTTATGAAGATTATAAAACTGAAAACAATGATTCCTGCAAATATGCAACTGAATTGCAAGAGAGATTCTCGAATGAAAAAATGTATGCTGAGTTTATTGACGGAATGAATTTACCAGAAATACAAAATGTTGAACAGGAAGTAATGGAATTTGAATGAGCAAGTTAGTATACATCAGTGACTTTTTTGTAGAACATGTAGCTGGTGGTGCTGAGATAAATGATTCAGTATTATTAGAAAATATTTCAAAAAATCATAAAGTTGTAAAATTTTTATCAAAAGATGTAACCGATAAGCATATTAATTTATACTTAAAATCTGGTTTTAAATTTTTAGTTTCAAATTTTGCAACTTTAAGTTTAGATGCTATGAGATTTCTAGTAAATAATCCTAAATGTTATTCTATTATTGAGCATGACCACAAATATTTGAAACATCGAAATCCATCAATATATAAAGACTTTGTAGCTCCTCAAGAAGATATAATTAATAGAATTTTTTATGTAAATGCTCAATCAGTGTTTGCTCAATCTAAAATTCACAAAGAAGTAATAGAAAAAAATCTTAAGATTTCAAATGTTGTAAACCTTGGTATGAGCTTATGGAGTGACGAACAACTTGAAATAATAGAAAGATGTTCTAACAACACAAAACAAGAAAAAAGTTCTGTAATTAAAAGTGATAATCCGACAAAAAATACTGCCGGTACCGTTCAATATTGTGTAAAGAACAACGTTGAACATGTATTAATTAGCTCACCAGAGTATGCCGAATTTATTGAACAACTTTCAAGTTATCAGAAGTATGTTTATATGCCAGTAGTGTTGGAAACGTTTAATAGAGTTATTATCGAAGCTCGAATGCTTGGATGTAAAATCGTATCTACTAATTTGAATGGTTGTTTTTCGGAAAGTTGGTTTTCTGAATATAAAGGTCAACAATTAATTGACTTTGTTCGTGGTGAGCGAGAAAGGGTTGTTAATCAAGTTGTAGAGGGTATGAGTGCTCTCCAAAGTGATTCAGAGGTATCAGACATAACAGTCATACTGAATGCCTATAGAAGGCCGTATAACCTTAAAATGCAGGTAGATGCCCTAAGAAATCAAACTAAGCCACCAAAACAGATTTGGTTGTGGGTTAACGATCATGAAGATAATCACGGATTTGATTTTAAGTCACTTGGTGTAGATAGAATATTCCACAACGATTTTAATTGGAAATTTTATGGTAGATTTGCTGGCGCCTTGTTGGCAGACACCGAATATGTTGCTTTATATGATGATGATACAATACCGGGAAAAAAATGGCATGAAAATTGTTTAAAAACAATGTGCACTCACGAAGGGATTTTAGGTTCCGCGGGTATTATACTCAATGGCTCTCGATATGTTCAACATGATAGATGTGGCTGGCCAACACAAAACTCAATTACAACCGAAGTTGATCTAGTTGGTCATGCATGGTTTTTCAAGAGGGAATGGTTAAAATATTTATGGCAAGAAAAACCAGTTACTTGGGATAATGGAGAAGATATCCAATTTGCTTTTATGGCTAAAATTCATGGAGGCATACCAACCTATTGCCCTCCACATCCACCTGAAGATATCGAATTTCACGGTTCTATATTAGGTAATGAGTTAGGCATAGATAATAAAGCAACGTCAACAAACTCTGCTGTTTCACACCAACAATTTTTCTCCGAAAGAGATGAGTGTGTGCAAACAGGACTACAAAAAGGCTGGAAAACAGTCAACAATATAACATTATGATACTGATTAGTTTTGGAACTCGACCCGAGTTCATTAAAATAAAACCTCTTATCGAGGCTTTCAAGGGTAGAATACCGTATAAATTACTTTTTACCGGTCAACATGTAGACTTGTTATCGAATATCGAAGGCGATATTCACAAGTTAACCATTCAAAATGGACCAAATAGACTTGATTCTATTGTTAGCTCTGTTATGAATAACGATTCGATATTCGCTGGAGTTGATGCTGTGCTGGTTCAAGGTGATACTACATCAGTATTTGCTGTCGCACTAGCAGCTTTTCATAGAAAGATTAAAGTCATTCACCTTGAAGCTGGTTTGAGAACATATAATAAAAACCACCCATACCCAGAAGAATTTAATCGTCGTGCTGTTTCTGTGATGGCTGATATACATCTATCTCCCACAGAATTTTGCACAGACAACCTTATAAAAGAAAAGGTTGATGGAGAAATTTTTACGGTTGGAAATACAGTATTAGATAATTTGGTAAATATCCAACCAACATATACAAACAAAGTTGTTATCACTATGCACCGGAGGGAGAATCATCATATTATCCCAGAATGGTTTGCGGCATTTGACAGATTAGCATCAGATAATCCACAGTATGAGTTTATAATTCCTCTTCACCCTAATCCAAATGTGCAAAAGCATAAAAATTTATTAAAACATGTGAAAGTGGTGCCACCTATGGACTATAAGGATTTCATTAAATTGCTATCACAAGCTAGACTTGTGATTACCGATAGTGGAGGCCTTCAAGAAGAATCTTCTTTCTTTAAAAAGAAATGTATCGTTTGTAGGGAGGCAACCGAAAGAGTAGAAGGGATGGGAACATTTGCTTTTATGTCTTCACCTGATAAGGTTGAATCCGATTTTTATTCGATGATAGATGATTATATACCAAATGATGAGTGTCCATACGGTGATGGCCATAGTGCTGAAAGAATTACAAACATTCTGATGGATAAACTATGAAAGATTTTACTATAGCATTTGACACTCTTTTAAACAAGATAAAAAACAAAGAAAATTTCGCTTTTACTAGATTTTCAGATGGCGAATTATTCATATTACAGAACAAGAAGCTAATTTTAGCTGAAAATCATTATGTAACTGGTGATATAAAAGGCCCCAATGTTTACACAAAAGAAGAGCAAAAACAATTCTTACCGGAAGAACATGGCTTTTTCCGTGATAAATTGATGGAATGTTATTTACACAATCAAGATAATTTTTATAAAGGTATATGCACCGGTACCGACCCTCATGTTGGCGATAAAAATTTTGAGTGGATGATTCAGGAGCATGGCGGTGACCATGATAATCTTACATTTTCTAATTTGTTAATAAATGCAAATTACAAAAGATTTGTTGAGGAAATGGTCCCGTTATTTACTGAAAGAAACATAATATATGTTGCTAACGAAAATGCAAATCTTTCAAATTTGCCTTTTGATGTTGAAAAACATTTTACTGTTGGTTCAAATTGTATGATAAACGATTACGAGCTTGCTCAAGAGATAAAAAAATACATTGACGATAACAATCTAAAAGATTATATTGTTTTATGTTCGGCCGCTAGTTTAAGTAATGTTGTGACTTATGAATGTTTCAAAGATAATGCAAACAATACTTTTCTTGATATTGGAAGTTGTTTAAACCCACTACTTGACTTAGACGGTTGGAAATATACTAGAGGTTATTTAACCAGCTACTGGTTAAACGCAAATAGTCCCTTTGGGTCACAGGTAGATGTATGGCAGAATATAAACTAATTCAGAATAGCCCTCCATATTGGGGGTTCATCAGAGATTTAAGGATCATGGACGGTGTAAGGCAAGGATTTATTGTTCAAGATGAAATTAATCCTGTTGAACATGCAGCATATATGTTAAAATATAATTCTAATTTTTGGATTTGCCTATCTGATGACAGACCGGTTGGTTATGTTGGGGTTATTGAAGATGATATTAGAGTTGCAACTCATCCTGAATTTCATGGAAAAGGCGTAGGAACTTTTATGATTAACGAAATTATGAATTTGTTTCCAACTGCTTTAGCAAAAGTCAAAATAGATAATGAAGCAAGCTTAAAACTATTTGAGAAATGCGGTTTTAAAAAGAAGTTTTATATCCTAGAAAAAGAATTATGAATAAATTAAGAAAATTAGAGAATATAGACGTTATATTTATTAGTGCTCGGGATCATGTCGAACAGAGAGATAATCATGGTTTGTATGAAATGTTTAAATTTTTTGAGGATAATTTAAGTGTCAAGTCCGTTTATACAACTACAGAGCATAGTATGTTCAAGAATAGTAAATACAATGTTTTTGATATATCCAGCGCCGGCGGCGAAAACCCGGCTGCGCCTTCTGACGCGCCCGTAAAATATATACCATTAGCACTGCAAATTAATGAAAAGTTACAATCTAAAGAATTGGAAGAAAGATATAAATTTGGTCCTTATCTTTGGGATAGAATTTATTCGAAAGAAGATTACTATAAAAGAGCCGCCGAAGCGTTTATTGAAATTTTTCCTCCCCACAAGTTTATAGCTATAGCAGATAAGTCAGAGGTCAACCTTAATATATTAAATATTATAATGGAACACTTTGGTTCTAAGCTTATAATATTATCTGCGGTGAATGACACATGGACTGGCTATTGTTCATATCCAAATTTTTATAATTGCGATAAATATAAAACTGATTCTGGATGTGATTCTGAATGCCCCGCCATCAAGCAAAATTCAGAAAAACATGATATTAATGTTAGAGAAAATTATCTTCTCACAAAAAGATTTATAGATAAGAATAAAGATTCTTTATATTTAAATGTTGGCAATTCTTATTGTTTAGAACAAGCATCACAGAGTTCCTTGTTTAAAGATGTAAATAAGTTTATGATTCCATTAAAAAATGTTACTGAGCCTGATACTTTTGATATCCTCTGGGATATGAAAACCAAAGCAAAGACACAATTAATACAAAATATAAACTCCAACAGCCCCAACATCAGTATACCTAACAAAAGCATGCTTGTTATGTGGTCAGCAATGAATTTGTCAGATCCCCGAAAGGGCCTTTACTATTTTTTAAATTCTATACAAATTTTAAAAAATTTAACAAAAAACAATTTTTTATCTGACTTTGTTTTTATATTTGCTGGTAATCCCGACGGAAAAAGTAAGTTTTTGCTTGAAGAACTTAATATTAAATATGTTGCTGAATCAATGCAACGAGACATCTATATGTCTATGTTAAGCTCTTCTGACGTATATTGTAATACTTCCGTAGAAGAAGCCGGCCCAAGAACAACCTACGAAGCCGCCGCCGTTGGAACACCGGTTATATCTTTTGATCGTTGCAATGCTGTAGATTTTGTAAACAGCGAAAATGGTGCTTTAATTGATACTTTCGATGCAAAAACCATGGCTGAAAAAATATATGATATCTATATGCTCAATGAAGAAACGAAGAAACAAAAATCAAGAAGTATATATGAAACATATAAATCGTTAATGGATACTCAAGAACTTACTGATAGGTGGGAAAAGTTTTTTGCTGAGGCTGTATAAGTGAACAATGATAACTATGAAAAATTTTATGATGAAGGTTATCAAATCATACCAAACTTCATTACTCCCGAAGAGGCTGCAAGATTTAAGTCAAAGTCAATTGACATTTGCAAACAACAGGCTCACGATTTTGGTATTGATAATATTAATTCAATAGATGAACAGAATATAGCGCGGTCTCCTTTCCTCTTTGATAGTGAATTTGAGAATCTTTTTTACAACCAAAAAGCTTTACAAATTGTTAGTGATATACTGGGAGAATATGCTATATTGAGCTTACAAAATTCAATTATTGTTCCCCCCAATGATGAACATCATCAAAGTTTTTATCACAGAGATATCATTTATCAAGAATTTATCAGCTCTCGACCATTGGCAATTAATTTATATTATTGCTTAGACGATTATGATGAACAAAATGGCGGTACCGCTTTCATACCAGAAAGTCATAAACAAGAAAAAATGATATCTGAGTCAAATTCAATAACACCAATTGTAAAAGCAGGTTCTGTAATTTTATTTAATTCCATGACATTTCATAAAGCAGGTATCAATAAGACTTCTAATAATAGATGTGGGGTAAATAATATGTATACTTTACCATTCGTTAAGCAACAGATCAACTACCCAAATTGTTATGGCCCACCAACTGAAGATTTGAAATTAAATCGCCTTCTTGGTTATCAAAGTAGGGAATTTAACAGTGTAAGAGATTTTAGAGAATATAGACTCAAGAGAACACAAAATGACAAATAAAGTTATCATAACTCAATCAAATTATATTCCGTGGAAAGGTTATTTCACAACAATGAAGAAAGCTACTCATCTTGTTTTATATGATACTGCACAATATACAAGACGCGATTGGCGTAATAGAAATAAGATTGTTACACCATCTGGTCCTGCATGGCTATCTATTCCTATCGATGTAAAGGGTAAATATCATCAATTAATTAATGAAGCGAAAGTTAAAGACAATGAATGGTGCGAGGTCCACTGGAATAAGATATGTCAGAACTACAGAAAAGCAGAACACTTTAAGGAATATTCTGAATATTTCAAACATTTGTATCTCGATGTGTTTCCTGAATTACAATATCTTTCAGATATCAATAGGATAATGCTACAACAATGTATAACGTTGCTTGGTATAGATATAGAGATTATAGACTCTAGAGAATTTAAACTAACTGGAGACAAGACAGAAAAATTAGTTAATATCTGTAAAGATTTGAAGGCTGATGAATATTTTACTGGACCCGCGGCAAAAGGATACATAAATGAGGATATGTTTTTAAATAATAACATAAACTTTACCTTTTACGAACTTGATGGTTTTCCTGAGTATAAACAACAATGGGATGGTTTTGACCACTATGTTAGTATTTTAGATATGTTTTTTAATCTAGGTCCAACTACGATACAACATTTTAATTGGAAAGATAATGCAAGATAAATTTTACAAATTTATGAAAGAGAATAAGTTTGAAGGTAGTAAGGAGTTTCAACACAAATATATCTCCACATACTACGGAACTGAATTTGAAAATTTAAAAGATTGCAATTTAACAATTGTTGAAATAGGGGTCAGAGATGGTTCGGATTTAGCACTATTATGCGATTGGTTTCGTAACTCAACAGTTATAGGAATTGATGTTAGTCCAGTTGGGTATCCCTGCTGGCAGTGTGACCCACCTAAATGTGGATGTGGTATATATTATAAAAGTGCCAAAGAATTTGAAAACTTTAGATTTATTCAAGGCCATGCATATGAAGACGAAATTCCAAATATGTTTGATAATAATTCAATAGATTACCTTATTGATGATGGTTCACATATAGTTTCTGATCAATTAAGATGTATAGAATTGTATTATTCTAAAATCAAAACAGGTGGCAAAATTATTATTGAAGATGTGTGCTATGCGCGCCTTCACGGCACTCATTATCGCGATGAGTTAGGTCAAATTGCAGATAACGAAAAGTATGGAACTTATTGTATAGGACTGATTAAAAAAGCTGCAGAAGAACATAATATGGATTTAAGAATTATTGATAATCGAGAGCAAAATACGTTTTTTTCTGTTATAATTGAATTAACTAAGAGGTAAAAATGAAAAATAAAAAACTAGTAATTTTTGGAGAGGGTCTTTACACTGAGATTGCGCATCAATACTTTAATGATGATTCTGAATATGAAGTCATAGCTTTTACAAAAGATGATGATTATATAGAGTCTGATACTTATTTGAATTTACCAATGGTGCCCTTTAGTGAGGTTGTTGCTAAATATCCACCAGATGAATTTGACATGCATATTGCTGTGAGTTATACTAATTTAAATCACTTACGTGAGCGCATTTTTTATGAAGCAAAACAGAAAGGCTATACTTTGCCATCTTACATAAGTTCCAAAAGTAGTGTTATGACAAAGTATCCTATTGGAGAAAATTGTTTTATATTTGAAGATAACACAGTGCAACCCTTTGTGACTGTTGAAGATAACGTGATACTATGGAGTGGCAACCACATTGGTCACCACACAACCATTAAATCTCATAATTTTATAAGTTCTCATGTAGTCGTTTCTGGTCAATGCACTGTGAAATCAAATTGCTTTATTGGGGTAAACAGCACTATTGGTCATATGGTGACAGTTGGTGAAGAATCATTGATTGGTGCCGGCGCTATAATTACTAAGAACACTGAACCCGGGTCTGTATATGTCCCAGCTAAAAGCGTTAAATTAGATAGACATAGTAAAACTTTTAAATTATAAAATGAAAGAATATAAATGGCATAAATTAGGGAAAATTTATTCTCCCAACAACAGTAATAGTTTTCTACTCTCTCATGCCTCAAATCCATTAGCGACACATCTGCAAGGTGATACGTATAGAATTTACTATTCAGGCCGCGATTCGCTTAATCGGTCATCTGTCTCATATATTGACTATGACATTGAAAAACAAAACATAACTAACGACCATGGTCTACCCATTATTACACATAAAGAGAATACATTTTATTCTCATGGTATTACCATTGGAAATTCTTGGGAAGAGTCCGGACAAAAATATATTGGATTCATGGGTTGGCAACAAGAACCCGGTAAACATTGGCGCGGTGATATTGGCAAATTCAATATCGAAACTACAGAAGTATCTCTTCTACTAGGCGTCAATCAAGAAGACAAAATAAGCTTATCTTACCCACATATTGAATACATAAATAAAGAATATAAAATGTGGTATGGTTCGACTATTGATTGGACTTCGGGGAATGGAGAAATGATACATGTCATAAAACAAGCTGCCTCGATAGATTGTATAAATTGGAATTTTCAAGGTCTTGCAATACCATACGAAATAGGTAAAGCACAAGCTTTTTCAAAACCCTCGGTGTATAGAGATAAAGAAGGATACCACATGTGGTTTTCTTATCGAAGTGGTGACGGAACACCATACAGATTAGGATATGCCCACAGCACAGATTCAGACCAATGGCAAATGAAACAGAGTAATTTATCTGTATCTAAAACCGGCTGGGATAGCGAAATGGTTTGCTACCCACATGTATTTAGGCATAAAAATAATCTGTATATGCTGTATAATGGTAATAGATATGGCCACAGTGGATTTGGTTTAGCTGTGGTAAAATAATAAAAGGAAAACAAATGAGACACAATCCATATAAAATTGTAAAAATGTTTGAAGAGACTGTAGCTGATTACTGCGGCTCTAAGTATGCTGTATCGACCGACAATTGCACTGACGCACTTTTGTTGTGCTGTGAGTATCTTGAGGTCCAAGAGGTAACAATACCGTCTAGAACCTACTTGTCGGTCCCACAATCAATAATACATGCCGGCGGAACTGTAAAATTTAAAGACTATCGATGGAAAGGAGTATATCAACTTGAACCTTATCCAATTTATGATGCAGCTAAAAGGCTTACAAGTGGTATGTATATACCTGATTCTTTTATGTGTTTATCATTTCACATAAAGAAGCATCTCAAAATTGGCAAGGGTGGTATTATCCTCACAAACGACGCTGATGCTGCCGCTTGGTTTAGGAAAGGCCGCTATGAAGGACGAGGTGAAGTTATGTATCATGAAGATAATATTGAAATTAATGGCTGGAATGCTTACATGACCCCTGAACAGGCCGCAAGAGGTCTGATGTTGATGCAAAACTATCCCGAACACATGGAAGACTTACCAGAAGAACCGTTCTACCGTGATTTAAGAGAATTTGATTTATTTAAAGACATTGAGGTTGTAGAATAATATGAGAGATGTATGCCTTATTGTCAACACAATATCAAAGAACTCCGATATATGGAAGATGTTTTTTGACTCAATTGAAAATTACTTTGACTCAGATTTTTTAAATAACAAATATGTTTTTGTTGATGATGATTTGGGTGAAATTCCTAAAGATTACAATGTTATTAAATATGATACGAGCGTTAAGTATAGAGATCAGTTTGTATCATGTATCTCTAAAGTAAAAGAAAAATTTTGTATTTATATTTCAGAAGATTATATTTTATACGATCATGTTGATACTGACAAAATCGATGGTTTTTTTGATATACTTGATAAAAATGCCGTATCTTTTGTTAGGTTTTGTCGCGGCGGTGTGTATGACGGCCCCTTTGAGGATTTTTCAGCTAATTTGTTTTTTGTTCCTACAGATCAGGAGTATTTTTACACAAATCAAGCCGCACTATGGAAGACGGAAGATTTAAAAACAATACATGAAAAAGGACCAAACCTACACATCGCTAACTCAGATTGGCAAAACTCTTTTGAATATCAAGCTACTGAAACTTGTAAAGAGTTAGGTATAACCGGTTTATTCTGTTATTATGGGGAGAGTAAAAGAGGATTGTATCATTATAATTCCTCAGTGTTTCCTCATATTTCTACTGCATTGGTTAAGGGTAAATGGAATATGTCTGAATATCCTAGAGAGATGTCTGATCTCATTAACGACTATCGCTTAGATATCACAAAAAGAGGGTGGGTATAATGAATTGTAGATCATGTGGCTCTGAAGAGCTGACTTCCATTTTAGATTTAGGTGAGCAACCATGGTGCAATGATTTCCTTGACAGTGAACAAGTTGGTAAAGAAAATTTCTACCCCTTGCATCTTGTTCATTGTGGCGAATGCGAGTTATTGCAACTTGACCATACGGTACCAAAAGAAGTTATGTTCGCTGATCATTGTTATTTGTCAGGTATGACAGACACCTTAAAACAACATTTTTTTGATGTAGCGGAAGAGAACTGTGCTCAGTTCAGTATTACTAAAGATGACTTGGTAGTCGATATCGGCGGAAATGATGGAACTCAACTACAGCAATATCAAAAGTGTGGCGTGGAAAACGTTCTCAATGTAGAATGTGCCAAGAGAGTATCAAAAATCTCTAGAGAAAATGGCGTTCCTACTCATACGAATTACTTTAATAAAGATTTTGTCGAGCAAAACTTGGGTGAAAAATCAGTAAAATTGTTTAATGCTTCTGGTGTATTCTTTCACCTTGAAGAGCTTCACAGTGTCATAGAAGGCATTAAATTTGCTCTAAGGGAAGACGGAGTTTTGATTGTTCAGTTTATGTATGCGGGGACAATGATAGAGAAATTAAATTTTGATACAATTTATCACGAACACCTCTGCTACTATACTATTAGAAGTTTAAAAAATCTTCTTGCACAATATGATTTGGAAATATTCGATGCTTATTACTCAGAGATCCATAGTGGTTCTATTATTGCTAAAATTACTCACAAAGATGGGAGTGCTGATAATAAGACCGACAGGTTTTATGAACTTCTATTTAATGATGAAAAATACGATCTGCAATCATTTAAAGATTTTGCCGGTAAGATTACTAGAAGTAAGTCATTGTTGAAGAACTTATTAACTATGATTAAAGAAGATGGCAAAACTGTATATGCTTATGGTGCCCCAGCTAAGGGTAATACATTATTGAATTATTTTGAAATTGATAAAAATCTAGTTGATAAAGCCGTTGAAATCAACGAACTTAAAATAGGCAATTATTTGCCACAATCACATATTCCAATAACTGAGGAACTAGACACGGATTTACCAGACTATTATCTACTTTTGTCGCACAATTTCGAAGAAGAGATTTTGAAGAGAAATGAAAAAATAAGAAACAAAGGTGTGAAGTTTATCATTCCATTTCCGGAGATTATAATAAAATGAAAAATATTTTAATTACTGGCAATACTGGATTTTTAGGAGGTCACCTAACAAAAAAGTTAGAAAAACTTAACTACAATCTTTATTATTCAAATTCTAAAGTTGCTAATTTGGCTGACGAGAGAAATCTTTATATTTACAATAATATAAAATTTGATTACATTTTCCATCTTGCAGTTGTGACTAAGGCAGGAGACTACTGCTTGAAGTATAAGGGTGATCAGTGGATCAAGAATCAAAAATTGAACACCAATATTCTGTCATATTGGAAAGCTTTCCAACCACAAGCTAAGATGATTTGCATGGGAACTAGTTGTTCTTACGCTCCTGATATGTTTATGACTGAGGATAATTACTTGCTTGGCGAGCCAGACGAAGGTCTTTATGTATATGCTATGACAAAGAGAATGTTATTGGCCGGCCTACATGCTATTGAACACCAATACGGCCTTAAGTGGCTTTATTTCATACCATCTACTCTATATGGTGATAATTTTGAATTAGATGATAATCATTTTATATTTGATTTCATACGAAACTGTTATAATGCAAAATATAATGATGACGAATTTATTGTCTGGGGTGATGGAAATCAAAGAAGAGAATTGATATATGTTGGCGATGCAGTTGACGCAATGATTAATTTGTTAGATGAAGAAAACCAAATATTTAATCTAGGCTCTGGTAATGATAATTCAATTAATGAATTCGCTGAATTAGTTTGTAAGCATTATGATTATGATTATTCACTTGTCAAACATGACTTAACGAAGTATGTTGGTGTTAAAGAGAAGAAAATTGATACCTTGAAAACAACAAAATACTTAGACGGTCAAACTTTTATAAAGACACCGCTTGATACCGGTATAGAAGAATGCGTAAAGTATTTTATTAAACAAATGGAAAATAAATGAAACAAAGAAAATACCTACCAACACTATCAGAACTTATTGATAGGTTGTCAATCACACAACTTAAAGAAGTTTTTATTACTGAACACAAACAAGAATATGCTGATGAGATATCCGACATTGTTCATGATATACAGATTTTGCTTGATAAGGGAGAACCCGTAACCGCTGATACCATTAGAGCTATTGTCGTATTATCGCAAATGAATTTGCATATCTGGCATAATGAATCGAATTACAGAAAAGGAATCAAGGATGGAAACGACCTTGAACTTACTCACGGGCTAAATGGTATTAGAAACACAGCTAAAAACATAATTCAAGAAATTATGGGTGGTAGAAAAGATTATAAAATTGACTGCTTAGCTGCTGATTTTAAGGACTGGGAAATTAGCTGGGAATGAAAATTTTGGTTATTGGCGATGCATGTGAAGATGTTTATGTGTATGGCACATGCAATAGGATGGCTCCCGAAGCCCCGGTACCAGTGTTTGTGAAAAAGCACTCTAAAACTAACGGTGGCATGGCATTAAATGTATACAATAATTTGATGTCATTGGGATTCGAATGTGAAGTTTTACATAATGAATCTAAAAATATTAAAACTAGATATGTTGATCACGCTACCAATCACTTATTCATAAGGATTGATTCAGATGAGAGCAAAACTGATAGAATAGATTCCAAATATTTAAATAAGGATTTTCTACTACAACATGATGCAATAGTAATATCTGATTATGATAAAGGATTCTTAACAAGAGAAGATATAGAAAAAATTTGCTTCTACCATCCACTAACATTTATGGACACAAAAAAGAAACTTGGTCGATGGTCAGAAGGTTGCAAGTGGATTAAAATTAATACTCCAGAGTATGAAAATACTGCTGAGTATGTCCAAGAAAAAAAATATATTTATAATGAATCACTGATTGTGACCATGGGTTCAGCCGGTTGCCGCTATAAAAGTAAAATTTACCCAGTCGATAAAGTAGAAATAAAAGATTTATCCGGCGCTGGCGATACTTTTTTAGCTGGTCTTGTTTATAAATATCTGAATACAAGTGACATTGAAGAAGCATTAAATTTTGCTAATCGATGCGCGACTATTGTTGTTCAACAAAAGGGAGTAAATGTTTTAAATGGAATTAAGTGATTATTATAAGTATTATTTGACGCTTCACCAAAACAAATGGAATCGAAGACTGCATGTTGTAGGACAACTTACTACTCTTTATTATTTGTGGTTATGTTTGACAGTTATGCCAATTTATGCTATATTATTAACACCTTTCATAATTTATCCATTTGCATGGACCGGTCATCTTGTTTTTGAAAAGAACAAACCTGCTGCATTTACAAATCCATTGTATGCAAAATTGTCTGATTGGATAATGTTGAAAGATTGGTTTTTAGGAAGAATAGAAAGATGAATATTTTAATTACTGGAGGAGCGGGCTATATCGGAAGTGAGATGGTTCGCTTTTTACTTGATGAGGGTCACAAGGTAACTGTTTTAGATAACTTGGAATACGGCGCTGACTCACTGTTACGCTATGTGGGAGATGAGAACTTTGACTTTAACAAAGTAGATGTCAGAAGAACTGACCTACTTAAGCCTTATCTAAAGGCCGCTGACGTGATTATACCGCTAGCATGCTTGGTAGGGTTTCCCTTATGTGAACAAAGGCCTACAGACGCTAAACAGGTCAATTACGAAGTAAATAAGTGGATTGCCGATAACAAGTCAAAACAACAGATGTTAATTTATCCATGCACTAACTCAGGTTATGGTGTTAGTGGCGATGGTAATGTTTGCACTGAAGACTCTCCTCTCAATCCCATATCATTATATGGTATCACTAAAGTTGATGCTGAAAAAGTTTATCAAGATACTGAAGGTTGTATAACCCTAAGATTAGCAAC
>Ga0098043_1000290_pt1 | contig 17362 bp, 22 predicted proteins | sample 9B_taG_FD_92581 | JGI IMG/M metagenome (GOLD analysis project Ga0098043, IMG submission 92581) | Marine viral communities from the Subarctic Pacific Ocean - 9B_ETSP_OMZ_AT15188_CsCl metaG | ecosystem: Environmental > Aquatic > Marine > Oceanic | place: Subarctic Pacific Ocean | collected 2015-01-10 | reverse complement strand
TAATTTAAAACATGGTGCTAGACCAAAAAATCAAAATGATTCTTGGTTAGATGCTGTAAGAGAACAGTTGGAGTTATAATTTATGAGAAAAGCTATATTCGTAACAGTCAGAACTGGTTCTTCAAGATTACCAAATAAATCTATATTAAAAATACAAAACAGACATACAATAGAATATGTGATTAATAGTGTTAAAAAATCAAAGTTTGCAGATGAGATTATTTTATGCACGACAGATTTAAAACAAGACGAAATTTTGTGTGACATAGCTCGTAAAAATAAAATTAGTTTTTTTCAAGGTGATGAACATAATAAATCAAAAAGATGGTATGAAGCCTGTAAAAAATTTAATATTGATTTTTTTGTTACAGCTGATGGTGATGATTTATTTTATGATGTAGGTCTATCTGATTTATGTTTTAAACAGATTAAAGACAATGATTTTATAAATGGTCAAGGTTTATACAATGATGTATATGGGATAAAAACTACTGCATTAGAAACAATTTTAAATATACTTAATGATAAAAACGTAGAGCCTCATGATATGGTTGATTTTTTAAAAGATAAATCATTAAGAGTAAAAAAGTTAACAGACGTTCCTGAAATATATAAAAAACGAGATATTAGAATGACTTTAGATTATGAAGATGATTTTAAATTTTTCTCTAAAGTTATCGAAAATATAAAGCTTGACTTTAATATAGAAAATGTATTATATTACTTAGATAAGAATCCAGAGGTAAAAAATATAAATTATTATCTTGAAGAAAAGTGGAAGGAGAATCAAAATAAATGAAAAATCCAAATAAATATTTAGGAAATGAATTAAAATACATAAAGAAAGTTTTAAATTCTGAAAAATGGAGTTCTACAGAGGGAAGTTGGACGGGAAGGTTAGAAAAAGAATTTGCTAAGAAATTTGAAGCTAAACATGGTATAGCTTTTAATTCAGGAACATCAACAATGCATGCAGCTCTTGAAGCTTTAGGTGTTAGTCCAGGTGATGAAGTTATATCACCAGCACTCACTGTTATAATGAATACATCTACAACGATACATTCTAATGCTATTCCCGTTTATGCAGACATTTTACCTGATACATTCACTATTGACCCGGAGGACATTGAAAGAAAAATAACACCAAAAACTAAAGCTATTATGATTGTTAGTGTTTATGGTTTACCTTGTGAAATGGATGAGATTATGGATATATCAAATAGATATGGTATACCAATTATAGAAGATAATGCTGAATGTTTTTTAAGTAGATATAAAGGTAAAATGGTTGGAACAATTGGTGATGTAGCCAGTTATAGTTTTGAAAATTCTAAACATATGTCTTGTGGTGAGGGTGGTATGTTAATAACCAATAATACTAAACTAGCTGAAATGTGTAGAAAAGTAGGTGGCCATGGATTTAAAAATCTTGAAGCTGATGAGGGTAGAGTTAAAGCTAATCTTGATGTGTTTCAAAATCCAAATTATAAACGACATAGTGATATAGGATGGAACTACAGATTACCTGAATTTAATTCGGCAATAGCACTAGCTCAATTAGAAAGACTAGATGAAATGGTTGAATTAAGAAAACAATCAGCCAAAGTATTTTTAGATACAATAAAAGATTGTGATTTTTTAACACCTCAAGTTACACCAGAATATTCAGATAATTCTTATTGGGCATTAGGTGTTAAGTTTGAAGAAGAATTGGCTGGTATATCTTGGTATGATTTTAGAAAAGCTTATATGAATAATGGTGGTGATGGTATTTACGGAGCTTGGAGTGTTCCATATCTTGAACCTGTTATGAGTAAAAGAAATTTTGTAAAAAGACTACCAGAAATATATAAAAATGTGTATTATGAAAAAGGTTTGTGTCCAGTCGCAGAAGAAGTTCAGAGTAAATTAATGGTGTTTAAAACTAACTATAGAAGTTTAGAACTAGCACAAGAAAAAGCCGACATACTTAAAAAAACAATTGAGGGTGTCAAATGAGAAAAATAATAATAGCAGGTTCGGAGGGATTAATAGGTAGAGAGGTAACTAATTTTTTTGAAAAAGAAAATTGTGAGGTTATAAAATGTGATTTATCATTAGGTCATGATTTGAGTAATGAAAAATTTGTAAAAGATTTTTTTAAAAATAATGATGGTGATTATTTAATTAATTTATTCGCATTAAATGACCATATTGATAGTAATAAAAAAAGTGATAACTTGTTTGATATATCATTAGATTCTTTTGAATCTTATCTTAAAGTTAATTTAACAAGTTTGTTTTCAGTTTGTAGAGAGTTTGCAAGGACTAGACAAAATGGTGTGATTGTTAATTTTTCATCAACATATGGTTTGGTTTCACCACTACCACATCTTTATGAGGGTGAAAACGAAAAACATATAGCATATGGTGTATCAAAAATAGGTGTTGTTCAGTTGACAAGACATTTAGCAACTCACTTAGCACCTAATTTTAGAGTTAATTGTATTGCACCAGGTGGTGTAAAATTCGAACAAGACAAAAAGTTTATAGAAAATTATAGTAAACATACACCATTAGGTAGAATGATGAATGTTTCAGAATTAAATGGGTTATTAGATTACATTTGTTCAGAAAAATCATCTTACATGACTGGTGAAACCATAAGTGTAGATGGTGGATGGACAAAATGGTAAATTTAATAACAATGAATAATATAATAGGAGAGAAAATGATACCAGGTAAAATAGCTACTAAAGATGTTTTTAAGTTATTGAAACAAAATCAAAAAATTTATATAGAGACTGGAACTTGGCGTGGTAATGGAGTTAAGTGGGCTATAGAAAATTTTGAAAAAGTACACTCTATTGAGTTATGGAAAGAATATTATGATAATTGTATAGAATTATTTAAAAATGAAGAAAAGGTAAAAATTCATTTTGGTGATTCTAAAGATAAATTACCAGAAATTTTGAGTGACATTGATGAACAATGTTTTATATTTTTAGATGCACATGGTGATATAAAAGATACAGGACCAAATCCATTATATGATGAACTTAAAGGAATTAAAACTCATCCCTTAAATAATCACATTATATTGATTGATGACTTGAGAAGAATTGGTGATTCCTCTGACCCTTGTTGGAGTCAAGTTTCTGTTAATCAGTTAAAACAACAATTAAAAGAAATTAATGAGAATTATTGTATAACCGAATACAATGATATGATTGTAGCCGCTTTAAAAGAAGATTTCAACGATGAAATTATTAATAAACTTAAAACAGAAAAAAAATGGTGGGAGAATTAAAATGAAAAAAGTAGCAGTTATATGTAGAGGAACTTCTTTAGATTATATAGATGAATTACCAGAGATGGATTTATATATTCTTGTAAATAGATTTGGACATGAACTTGAAGTTCCCAAAGTAAAAAAAACATTAGAGGGTAAAGAAATATATCATGTCATGAGTCGAGTAGGACCAGAACCATTACTAATGATTGAAAGAGGACATTACAAAAAATTTGATATTAAAAAAATGATACAACCATATACTAAACATATGGGAGACCCAAATAGTGGAAATAGTTATTTGTATAAAGAAATAGATGGTGAGAGATTTTTCTTCGGTGGAAAACAAATACCAGCTTTTTTACTAGGTGACCATCACATTGAACATATGCATAACTATCAATCAAGATACCCACATCATTATCCTTCATCAGGTAATGCAGGTTTTGCTTATGGTACGTTGGATACAGATGCTACTGATGTATACTTGATAGGTATGGATTTTTATGAAAACACAGATAAATTTTATTACGCTGATGACCCAGCTAGTGGATTTTCACCTGAAGATTGTGCTAGAATGAAAGAGTCTATTTTAAATATTGTTAGTAAATTTCCTGATAAAAATTTTACTATCTACACTTGTGGTAATGTAGAAACTGACTTAGAAAATTGTAAAGTAATAAAGGTCGGTGGATAAGTTATGAAAGATTACATTGATATAATAATAACAGTTCTTTTAACTAAAGAGGGTCAACCAGGTAGTCCAAGAAGAGATGGTTATCTTAAACTTTTAATACAAAGTATTGATAAATTTACTAACTATCCTTATAAAATTCATATCGTTACTGATGTTAGAAATGAAGAAGAGGAAAGGCTTTTTGTAGAACTTAAAGATAGTTTTAAAAGTCGTGATGATATATTTGTTCTAAAATCTATAAATACCAACAAGGAATTAAATCATGTTTGGGTTCATACACAAGTAGATAATAGAAGAGTAGGTGTTTCTAGTATAAATAAAAGTTTAGCTTATGAAACTGGTATAAGAAACACAAGTGGTAAATATGTTTGCTTAATGGATTATGATTGTGTTTTCTTAAATAATTGGACTGAACACATATTACCTTTAACTGATAGTAATTTTTTTGTTTCAGCTATGTGGAGAAATGATTTAAAAATAGCTAGAGACCAATTTTTCATATATGAGAGAAGTAAGTTTGATGAGGTGAACCTAATGCCTGATTGTTCTATAGGTGACACTTCTGGTAACGTGACTCATTTTGCAGTTCAAAATAGTTTAGGTTTTTATATATGTAAAAATTCATCCAATTGGGGAGATGAGTCTCTAAGAAAACATCATCTTTTAAATTTAGAAAAAGGAGAGCAAATTTGGGTGAACTCTATTCCTTTTTTATATCACTACAACAGAGGTTCTTCTAAAGATGATTATTTATTTAATTGTTGGCTGGAAGAAGTCGAAAAATATTTAGGAGATAAATAATTGAAAAACGATTTATTAATTACGGGTGGGACTGGACTTGTTGGTTCTGCAATAGATGTGGGAACAAAAGTTTCATCATCAGATGTTGATTTAAGAATAGCAGAGGACACTTTTAATTTCTTTAAAAAACAAAAACCTAAAAAAGTAATTCATTGTGCTGGTCGAGTTGGTGGACTTGGTGGTAATATGAATCACAAAGGTGAGTTTTTTTATGAAAACATTATGATAAATACGAATGTGTTGGAAGCTTCAAGAAGAGTTGGAGTAGAAAAAGTAGTTTCATTTTTATCCACCTGTGTTTTTCCTGATAATGTTGAGTATCCATTAACTGAAAAAAAGATACATATAGGAGAACCACATCATTCAAATTATCCATACGCCTATGCGAAAAGAATGGTTGATATACAGAGTAGAGCTTATAAAGAACAATATGGTCTTAATTATGTTTCAGTAATACCAACCAACATTTATGGACCAAATGATAATTTTAGTATAGATGATGGACATGTTTTACCAGCTTTAATTCACAAATGTTATCTAGCTAAACAAAACAACACGGATTTAGAAGTTTGGGGTAGTGGTAAACCACTAAGAGAATTTATTTATTCTGAAGATGTTGCAAAATTGTCAAAATGGGTTTTAGAAAATTATGAAGAGGAAGAACCTATAATTTTTACTACATCAGAGGAAATAAGCGTTGGAAATGTGGTAGAAATAGTTGTAAATTGTATGGAGTTTAAAGGTAAAGTAGTGTTTAATAAAGATAAACCAGATGGTCAATTTAGAAAACCTGCAGATAATTCAAAATTATTATCATATTTACCTGATTTTAAATTTACACCAATAGAGGTTGGTATTAAAAATACAGTTGATTGGTTTGTTAAAAACTATGATGAGAGTAGAAAATAATGGAAAAAATATATTCAAAGGTAAAACCAGATAAATTATTACACATCATAAATAGATTTTCTGATATAGATGGTAGAACAGATATAGTTCCAGAAGAAAACTTTTTACAATGTGCATCTCTTAATATGAACAAGGGTGATACTTTTAAACCTCATAAACATGTATGGAAAGATGGTAAAGATAAAGTTATAGCTCAAGAGTCTTGGGTTGTAATTAAAGGAAAAGTTAAGTGTATATTTTATGACATTGATAACACCATTTTAGAGACACCCATCTTAAATCAAGGTGATGCCAGTTTTACTTTATTTGGTGGACACACTTACGAAACATTAGAGAATGATACTATAGTATATGAATACAAAACAGGCCCTTATGAGGGGCAGAAATTAGACAAGGAGTTTTTAGATGATTAAAATAAATATGGGATGTGGCTGGAGAGATTTTGGTAAAGATTGGATTCACATTGATGGTGGAGATTATCCACATTTAGATTCAAAAGATATATTTAACTTACCATATGAAGATAATTCAGTTGATTTAATTTATGCTTCACATATAATAGAATATTTTAATCGAGAAGAAGTTAAGGATGTGTTGAATGAATGGATAAGAGTATTAAAACCTAATGGTAAACTAAGATTGGCAGTTCCTGACTTTGAAGCTATGGTTGAATTATATTACATAAAAAACAGAGGTGAAAGATTATATCCTCTTGATAAATTTTTAGGGCCTTTGTATGGTCAGATGTCTATGGGTGAGGAAACGATTTATCATAGAACCACTTATGATTTTGATAGTTTAAAAAGTTTATTATTAAATTTAGGAATGAAAGATATTAATAAATGGGATTGGAGAAAAACTTCACATTCTGAATTTGATGACCACTCTCAAGCGTATGTTCCTCATATGGATAAAGACAATGGTATGTTAATAAGTTTAAATGTAGAGTGTGTAAAATGAGTTTCAAAGTAGTTAGTGATTTTGAAAATGAAATAGCACATTGGTTTGGTGCACCTTATGGTGTAGCAGTTGATTGTTGCACACATGGAATTGAGTTGTGTTTAAGATATAATGATATTCAATCAATAGAAGTTCCAAAACGAACTTATTTATCTGTTCCATTTTTAGCGGACAAACTTGGTATTGAATTAAAATGGAAAGATGAAACTTGGGTGGACTATTATAAAATAGGTGGAACTAATATATATGATGCAGCTGTATTATGGAAGGAAGATAGTTACATACCTGGTTCATTTATGTGTTTAAGTTTTCAATTTCAAAAACATTTAAGTTTAGGTAGAGGTGGAATGATACTTACAGATAATCAAGAAGCTGCTATTGAACTTAAAAAGATGTCTTATGATGGAAGACATCCTTTAATCCCATGGCGTGAACAAAATATTAAATCAATAGGATACCATTATTATATGGCACCAGAAACAGCTATTGATGGTTTGAAAAAACTACCGAAAGCTATTAAAACTAAACCAAAACAATGGGTTATAACAGATTGGCCCGACTTAACACAAATGGAGATATTTAAGAATGAGTAAGAAAAAAGCTTTTATAACTGGAATCAATGGACAAGATGGTTCATATTTAGCAGAATATTTATTAGAAAAAGACTATGAGGTTTATGGTATAGTTAGAAGAAATTCTATAGCTGAAAATCAAGAGAGTAGAATTGACCATTTAGTGGGTAATGGAGTTCATACTGAATACGGAGATTTACTTGATGTCAGTTCTTTAGAGAGAATGATAGGTAGAATAAAACCAGACGAAATTTACAATATTGGTGCACAATCTCATGTAAGAATCAGTTTTGATGTTCCACAATTTACAGTCCAAACAAATGCACTTGGAGTGTTGAATATGTTAGAGGCTTATAAATATCATTGTCCCAACGCCAAGTTTTATCAAGCTTCATCATCTGAGATGTTTGGCAGAAGTGTTGATGAGGATGGTTATCAGAGAGAAACAACTAGATTTGAACCTGTAAGTCCTTATGGTTGTGCTAAAGTTTTTGGATATAACATTGTTAAACATTACAGATATGCTCATAATCTATTCGCCGTAAATGGTATATTGTTTAATCACGAATCACCAAGAAGAGGTTCAAACTTCGTAACCAATAAAGTTGTAAAGGCGGCTGTGAAAATTAAATTAGGATTACAAGACAAGTTAGAACTTGGTAATATGGATGCATATCGTGATTGGGGTCATTCAAAAGATTATGTAAGAGCTATGCATATGATAATGAATCATACAGAGGCTGATGATTTTGTTGTGTCTACTGGTGTTACACACTCAGTTCGTGAAATGTGTGATTATGTGTTCGGATTACTTGATTTAGATTATAAAGATTATGTCACACAGAATCCTAAATTTTTAAGAGCTGAAGAGTTAAAGTATTTAAAAGGTGATTGTACTAAAATAAAAGAAACTTTAGGCTGGGAACCTGAATATACATTTCAGTCTATGATGAAAGAAATGACAGAACACTGGATGGGAGTTTATAATGGTTAGTGTTATACAGAATTTTATATGCACAGATGAGAAAAGACTACAAGTCATGTTGGATAATTTACCAGCTTTAGGTGAAGCATTTAAAGATTTTGAATTTCATGTCAATTTAAATGACACAGTCAATTTAGAAATAATACAAAAAGAATACGAAAAAAACATTAAAAAATTAAATTTCTATAACAATTTAGAAAAACAGTGGGCTGAAGTTACTTTATCTATGTTAGAAGAAGTTAAAACACCATATATGATAAATTTATGTGAAGACCAAATTGTTCATTTTGACTCAAATGATTTACAAAATGTTTTAGATGAAGTTAAAGAGTTAGATATAGATTATGTTAATCTAACGAAAATGGGAAAGTATTCTAAAAATACTTTTCCAGGATATACAGAATGTGAGTATGGATATTCATATGTTGGTAGTGATTCACCTACAGGTAGATTATCAACCGATTGTATGGCTAAAATAGATTTTTGGAAAGAAAGATTTGTGGAATTTATTCAAAACAAACATAATTGCCCTCACGATATTCCATATCCATATGAAAACATCCCTAATTATATTGAGGGATATTATGACCACTCTATTGGTATCAGAAGATTTAAAGATTTAAAATGTTATATACCTAAGAAAATAATGTTCGTAGAGTATAATGATTCTTTAGAAAAAGGAACGTATATTTAATGAAATATGATATTATTGATTTAAGTAGTTTTAATCCATTGGACATGCAAATGGTAAAATCTCGTGAAAAATGGTATGGTGAAGATGACCACTCTCGTTGGGTTTTTAAAGAAAATAATTTATATTATAAAATATGGAATGAGACTTATATAAGAAAAAATGGTGTAAAAAAAGGTATTGATTGTGGATTCTATGATGAATCTACTGTGCCATCTCTCGTAGCTTTGATATATAGTGAGGATGTATGTAGAGGTTATGTTACAAAAAAATGTGAGGTTTGTGAAGAGGATACTACATCCTTTAAAGAAGTTATAAAAAATAAAACAAAAGAGACAGGTTTTTTTATATATGATATTACAGATAAACATATTATGAAAATTGGAGACAAATTCTCATTAATAGACTTAGAGGGTGTCTGTTCATTATCTGAGTATGAAGATATAGCTAATGATAGGTTCAACGCTTCATTTTCTTCTCAAGAGTATAGGAGGTTCGTATATGAGTTATATAGAAATCAGTAAAGAATATTTTTTAAATTGTAGTTTTCCAAGTAGGAGTTGTCACAAAAAAGCTGTATGTTTAGACCCAAACTATCATTGGGAGAAAAGAGCACAATATAATCATCAGTATGAATTAAAGACTGTTAGAGATGTAGTTGAATACTTTAAACAAGATGGTTCTATTGAAAAGGCAAAATCTAAATTAAAGGAAGACAATTGGGAATATTTTAATTGTCTCTTATATGGTTGGAGAAAAGGAGTTGTAGATACTGATGAACATAAAAAAACAGGCGGGGTTGAAATTTCATTAGAGGAAAGAAATAAAACATTATCTCCAGAATATTATGAGTCTTTAGATGAAATGTCTGATGATGAAATACATATATTTAACAAAGAGAATCCTATGGAGTTTGATGGTGACATAATTAGACACGGAACTCATAGAACTTATGCTATGATTGGAAGAATGGTACGGGGAGAAAAATACATACCATTTTATATATCAAAAGAAAGATTTGTAAATCCAACTAACAAATTAAATTTTTTAGGAGAGTTGGATAGTTTAGGTATACCGAGAGAAGAATACACAATTTGTCAAAGTTCTTGGTTGACAATGATGGGTATCCGTAGTAATGATGATTTAGATATTGTTATATCCAGTAAGTTAAGAGACTATTCATTAAATGGTGATACATCACATTTAAAAATTCATGAAGACATTGAAGTTTTTGAAAAAAATCATGGAAAGTTTAAAACATTTGGTTGTAAAAATGATGATGATTTAATTCAAAATTTTAGTATCAATATTGGTGGATATAATTTTTGTGAACCAAGATTTTATTTTAGTAGAATTTGGCCAGAAAACGACAAAAAAATAAATGACCAAAATAAAATTAAAGAATTTTTTAAAAATAAAAATCACAAGTTTTATCCTTTTTCTGAAATATCAATGGAAAAGTGGGGGCTAGATTTATTACCTGATAGGAGTCAAAATGTCTAAAAATTTAATTTATATGGTGGCTATAAATCATAACAGTTCTGAGTATAAAAATACTGACTATAGTCAATATTCAATAGAGACTTGGAAATATTGGTGTGAACGAAATAATGTTGACTTTATGTTAATAACAGAACATGATGAAAGATTGGGTAAACCTATATGGAATAAAGAGCTTATTTTTGAAAGAGCTAAAGGTTATGATAAAATTGGTGTGGTTGACTCTGACACAATGATAAAATGGGATGCACCAAATATATTTGATGAATATGATGACGAATTTTGTGGTGTTGTAGATAATGTTAATTTAAAATGGGTTCATGATAGTTTGAATGTATATGGTAAGTTTTTTAAGGGAGTGGAGATTGATATTGACAATTATATAAATGCTGGGGTGTTGTTTTTTACCAAAGAACATTTATCTTTATTTGAAGATATATTAAGTTTCTATTTTAATAATCAAACAGAGTTGGACAATTGGAAACTTGGTGGTGGTAAGGAACAAACTATACTAAATTATCATTTACAGAAAAAGAACTTTAAGAGAAAATTCTTGACACCATCTTGGAATCTATTGGGTATACATAAAAAACAAATGTTTAAAAACAATTGGCAGTTAAAAGAAGACCCACTACCATTTTTTGTTAAGTATGGTTATATTTGGCATTTTACTGGTTTTAGTATTACTGACAGAATTAACTTAATGACAAAAACATGGCAATTTTTTGGAGATAGATATAAATGAAAAATGTAATTTTTATGACTAATATACGAGATGAATCTAAGTTAGATAGGTCTGAACCATATAAGTATTCTGTAAAAAGTTGGAAATATTGGTGTGAAAAAAATAATGTGGAGTTCTTTATGTTAGACCAATATATGTTTGACACGAACTACATGATACCAAATTGGTATAAATTATATGTATTTGATTTATTGGATAACAATGATATAGATTACAATCAGATAGCCATAGTTGATGCTGACACGATAGTTCATCCTGATTGTCCAAACTTTTTTGAAATGTCAGATAACAAATTCTGTGCAGTGCACAATGATGGTAGTTATGATTGGGTGTGTAGAAGTATGGAAAATTATTCTAAACATTTGTTCAATGGTTTCACATTTCCAATTTGGGAATACATAAATTCAGGTTTTATTATTTTAAATAAAAAACACAAAAAACTATATAAAGACATAATTAATTTTTATACTGAAAACAGAGAGTCAATAGTTAGTGTTCAAAAAAACTTTGGTGTAGGAACAGACCAACCAATTATAAACTTTTTTTTACAAAAACAAAATGTTGATTTAAAATTGTTATCTTATAAATTTAATATGCAGGACATGGCTTTAAAAGAAATTTTGACAGAAGATTTATTATTTACCAAGTTGGGTTGGATTTATCATTACAATGCTATTCCTGATAATCATGATTCAAGTTTAACCCTATATTGGATGAAAAAAACATACGAGGAGTTATATGATAATATCTCATAAACATAAGTTTATATTTTTCAAGACAAGAAAAACTGCAGGTTCAAGTATACAAGTCTCACTAGCTAAATATTGTGGAGAGGATGATATAATAACAGGACAATATCGTGATGGTGTGGATGATGACTCTCATAGTGCTGGATTAAATATGAACAATTTTTATACTAATCATCCACATCCTGAAATAAATCAAACAAAGTCTTTTTTAGATAATTTGAATCCAAATATATGGAAAGATTATTTTAAATTCTCTTTTGTTCGTAACCCTTATGAAATAGCAGTTTCAAGGTATTTTTGGGAAAGAAGAGGTAAAGGTGAGATAGAAAGTTGTTCTATGGATGATTTTAAAAGGTGGGTTAAGTTTGATTTATCAGGTAAAAATTATGATTGGTTACATAATTATATTACTATAAATGATAAAATAGAACTTGATTATATAGGTAGATATGAAAATTTGTCTGATGACTATAATTACATTTGTAATAAGTTAAATTTACCTGTAGATGATTTACCATTTAAAAAAGGTGGTTTTCGTGACAAAAAGCATTATTCTGAATATTATGATGGTGAAACAAAACATATAGTTGGTAAGTTTTTTGAGAAAGACATAAAGTTATTTGGTTATGATTTTAATCCTGAATTTTCAGTTAGTAGATTAAAACCTATAATTACTAAAGAAATGTTAAGTGAAAATTTAGGTAATAATATAAATGGCCCTTCCTTGATAAAAGTTCCTGATTGGATAGAAAATCCTTTAGGTAAATATTATTTGTATTTCGCTCACCATGAGGGAAATCACATACGGATGGCATATTCAGATACCATAGATGGTGATTGGAAAGTTTATGATAAAGGGACACTAAAACTTGAAGAGTCGGAGTGTCGAGACCACATAGCTAGTCCAGATGTTCATGTTGATAATAAGAACAAAAGAATAGTAATGTATTATCACGGAAAAGTAAAAACAGACAACGCACCACATAATCAATGTTCTTTTGTATCTTTTTCAAAAAATGGTTTGGATTTTTGCTCAAATAGTGGTATATTAGGTATGTTCTATTTTAGAGTGTTTAAATATAACAATAAATTTTACGCAATAGCTAAAAATAAAAATATTGATGGAGTTTTATATCAATCAGATAATTGGGATGGTGAGTTTAAACCCATATTTAATTTAATACCAAATATGAGACATTGTGATGTTTTGGTTGAAAATAATTATTTATATATTTTTTACACAATTGTTGGTGATAGTCCTGAAAGTATTTTATTATGTAAAATAAAAATGGATGAAGATATTGATAAGTGGGAAATTTTATCAACTGAAACGATAATGAAACCTGAATTGGAATATGAAGGTTCTAAATTACCACTAACACCATCTAACTTTGGTTCAGCAGATTATCCTGTTAATCAAGTCAGAGACCCGAATGTGTTCGTAAATGGTAAAGATTTATATTTGTTATATTCTACATCTGGTGAAATGGGAATAGGGTTGTCAAAGTTAAACAAAATAAGGGATTAATTATGAGTAAAATAAATAATAAATTTGCTATAGGTTGTTTAGTTCAATGGTATGAAATCGAAATAATTGAAGAGTATATAGATAGTGTTAAACAAGCGTTAAAACAGGTCGATAATCCTGAAAATGTTATCGTGCATTTCACTCTAACTACGAATCAAGACTTAGAAAAATTAGATGAAAAACAAATTGATATGGAAACAATAGAAACAAGATTTAAACATATGATGGATTCAAATTGTAGATTCAGAATAACATCTGAATTACACACAATAGCTGACTATCGTAGATGGTTTAATGAATATTTTTGTGATAAGGTGGATGTGTTGATGTGGGGTGAATCTGATTCTCTCATACCATCAGAGACATTTAAAATATTAGACATGTTACATAACAACAACATTGGTCAAAATTTATTTAAATACATAGGATTTTTTGGAACTTGTAAAATGTGGGATGAGGGTTGGAAAGCTTTAGAACATCCTGATTTTACGAACAAACCACATACCGATGGTGATTTTGATAATTGGTGGAGTGTATGTTACACTATGAATTTAAAAGAAATGTGTGATATAAATAGTAAAGTTGAAGACCTTGATGTTAGAGTTGTGAATCCATATAAATTAAATGGTTGTGGTTTAGTAATATCATCTGATGTAATAAAAAGTGGTGTTAACATACCAAAGTGTGCATTTTTCATACATGAAGATACAGCTTTTATGAATAGTTTACAAAAAACATTTAATGGTAGTATACCACAATTTGTTATAAAAAATATATTGTTGGTTCATAATAGAAAACATCCAAAGAAAAGAGAATATGTTTTGGATGAAGTCGGAAACACACCAACACAGAGAAGAGAGAGTTCTAATTGGTATGATAAGGCTAGTAAATACTCACATCACAATGTATACAGTATGTATGAACAAAATAAAATATATAGTTGGGAGGACGTATTAGAGAATGAATAAAAATGTATTAGCTATAGGAGCTCACTCAGACGATGTAGAATTTGGATGTGGTGGAACTTTAATTAAACATGTAAGTAATGGAGACAATGTTCATATATTGATAATGTCAAATGGTGATATAAAACACTCAGTAACAGGTGAATCAATTAGAACAATTGAAGATACTGATAATGAATGTAAATGTGCTGCTGACAAGATGGGAGTAAACTTAATACAATTAGATTTTCCTGATAGAGAAGTTCCATTTAATTCAGAATCAATCACAGCTATAGAAAAAGTAATTAATGAACATAACATAGACACTGTTTATACTCATTGGAGTGGTGACACACATCAAGACCACATAAACACTTTAAAAAGTTCATTGTCAGCTAGTAGGTTAGTTCAAAATGTTTTTGGTTATGAACAAGTTCCAGTTCCAAGAGTTACGAATGTTTATCCTGTAGCTAATTACTATGTAGACATTACAGATTTTATGGAGACAAAAATTGAAGCCTGTAAATGTCACACTTCTCAGATATTAAAGTATGATAATATGGGTGTTGACATGATAGATGGGTTGGATGTATTAGCTAGGTATCGTGGTAATCAAATTCGTAGAAAGTATGCAGAGGCTTTTGATGTCTTAAAAATGGTAGGATAATTATGAATATCAATTTAACACAAACATCTTTGAGTAATATATTTAGTAACATTAATAACTTGTCATCAAAAAGTGTATTAGATGTATTTACTAGAGAAGGTGATTGGCAAACAGAATTTTTAGTAGATAAAGTAAAATCCATTGAAGGTTGGGAGATAAATTATGAATTTTTCACAAATTTGAAAAGAAATTTTCCAATGATAAAGTCTGTGTTGAGAGATTCAATAGAACATGTTAATAACATAAACGAAAAAGACGCTGATAAATTTGACATCGTGATGATTGACAATGGTATGAATTGTTATGGTGTAAATGATGTTTATTGTGAGCACTTTGATTTAATACATAACATACATAAATTTTTTAATGATGAGGTATATGTAGTTTTAAATGTTGCAAAATCACCATTTAATTACAATAATTTTCCTAATTGGATAAAAAGAAGAGAAGAATTTTATAAAATAAATTCAACTGAAAACATAAGTTTAGAGTTTCTTATGGAGTTTTACAAAAACATATTTTTAAAAAACAATTTTAAATGTAAAAATTTATATATTGAACCGAGAGAGTTACACAATGATAATCTTTATCTGTATCATTTTTGTTTTAAATTGGAGAAAATAAGTTGATAGTTTCAATACATCAACCAGAACACTTTCCTTACTTAGGATTCTTTCAAAAAATGAAAGCCTCTGATTTATTTATCATATTGGATGATGTTAAATTTAAAAAGAATAATTTTCAAAACAGAAATAAATTTTTAAATAAAAATGGTATGGAGGAGTGGTTTACAATTCCTGTAGAAAAAAGAGCTAATAGTAAACTTATTAAAGATGTAAAGACATCAGAGGATTTTGGGTGGAAAAAGAAATTAAAAAAACAACTTCAGATGAACTTTAATTTAGATTCTGATTTATTGGATTTTATCTATGATGGTAATTCATTAGTTTCAATGAATCATAAGAGTATAGCACATTGTCGCACAAAATTAAATATAAAAACGGATGTTGTATTATCATCTGATTTAAATGTGAGTGGTTCTAAAACTGAGTTATTAGTTAATCTATGTAAAGAGGTTAGAGCAACTACTTATTTATCAGGTAGAGGTGGATTAGATTATTTAGATAAAGATTTATTTAAAAATATAAAATTAGAAATTTTTGAACCAAAAGTAGAGGATTATTACACAACATTATGTCACATTTAAATTATTTTATATCAGAGATGGGTTTTGAGGGTAAAATGCCTACAACTCAAACAAATATGAGAGCTGCAGAGACTTGGATTAAATGGTTAGACGCATATCATATCAATATATTCAAAACCTTAACAGAGGAAAAAAAATATGGTGGGACATGTTGGTTAATAATACCAAAAGGTAAAGAAGCTGTTTCTTTCTTATTACAAAACCACACAAATGTTGTGTCTAATTTAAAATCTAAATTTGATACTGTAAATTGCATACAAGAGGGTGAGATAGGGTATTGGAATCAAATGGATGTCACAACACAAACTTGGATTTATTTACAATTTTCTGAAAGTGATAAAATATTTACACAAAATAAATCTGATTTAAGTTATTTTAGAGGAATGTTCCCTAACAAACAAATATCAATAATAAGACCAGTTATGGATGTTTCTGTGATAGATGAAACTAACTTTAAACCAAAAGAAAACAGATGTATAATTTCAGGCCCTTTTACAAGAGAGTATTATGGATTTCACCAAATGATTGTAGCTAGATATTTTGATTGTCCAATAGATGTTCCACCAATGGGTAAAGATAGAATGCCACAAGACTCTTGGTCTATGTCAGAAAATGTTGGAGTTAATTATTTAGATTATATGATGTGGAAAGAGTGGATTGAAAACTTATCAAAATATAAATATGGTGTAATGTTAATACCAGCTGTTGGTTCAGGAACATTCGCATTGAATTGTGCGTATCACGGAATACCTTGTATTGGTAATGAAAAATCTGACACACAGAGTTTATTATTTCCTGACATTAGTGTAGACCATATGAACATAGAAAAGGCTGTAACTTTAAGTATAACATTAAGAAACGATGAAAATTTTTATGAAGAAGTTAGTAAAAAGGCCAAAGACAATTTTAACAAGTATTTTAACAAACAAAAATTTTTTGGAGAATTAAATGGAGACAATTAGTTTTATATCACCGAGTAGAAATAATTTAACATATTTAAAATGGATGTACAATTCTATTAGAAAGAATTTAGGTTACAGACACGAAATACTTTTAGCTGATGACTTTTCTTCGGATGGGACTTGGGAGTGGTTACAGGAAATAAAAAAGACAGACCACAATATACAAATATTTAG
>Ga0098043_1000288_pt1 | contig 17396 bp, 19 predicted proteins | sample 9B_taG_FD_92581 | JGI IMG/M metagenome (GOLD analysis project Ga0098043, IMG submission 92581) | Marine viral communities from the Subarctic Pacific Ocean - 9B_ETSP_OMZ_AT15188_CsCl metaG | ecosystem: Environmental > Aquatic > Marine > Oceanic | place: Subarctic Pacific Ocean | collected 2015-01-10 | reverse complement strand
TATCCTCTTCCGCTTCTTCTGATTCATCATCGCACTGACAATGCTTTACAGACAGTAATTCATTGTGCAGGTAAGCTATCGCCTGAAGCGCTTCTTGATATTTATCTTCTATGTTTTCCATTTGGACCTCCTATTTTATTACTTTACCAATGCCGCGAAGAGCTTGACCGCCAGAAGAAAACTTTTTAATAGCTCCTCCCTCTGCTCTTTTTTCGTATTTTATCACCTTAATATCAGGAAATACGTCAAACATTTCGTCAATAGATTTAAAACTCATATCTACGTTCTTACCTGACTTCGTATTAGTTACTGTTCCACTAGGTTGAACATAAAATCTATATCCATCTTCTGTCATGTATGTTTTCTTTTTTGACATTGTTACTCCTTTTTAGTGACGAAATTTCAATATATAAAAATCTTATCCCAACAGCAAACAATCTTTGATATTGACTTTTTAGTGTTTCGTGATCCGTGTGTCGTCTTCCTCGATTAACTCTTTCAGCCAATCTGGAGCGTTACGCCTTAATGCTATTTCTATAACATTTCTTAATTTCATTGCTTCTTTTTCGTCTTTAGCAACTTCCTTAACCCCTGTCTCACTTAAATTCAAAAATTCTTGAATCGTTTTATTCTTATGTTTCATTTCTTTGCTCCTATTGATGTCTCTCCATCAGTCACGCCACATACCTGTTTTACGAGGCTACAGACCAGGTGTCGGCCCTTTGGATTGGGTGGGATTGATAATCCGTTTCCAGAATATCTCACTTCACACTTTTTTCCAAACTTTTTATATAGTTCTCTAACGCAAGAACTGCCTCAGTCACATTACTGTGAGCAATATCTTTCGTTACGTAGTCCTTGACAATCTTCATTGCCTGGCTACCGGTCATGAGCATTTTGAACATGTTCTTCTCCTTTCCGGCCAAACCAAAACTCTCCTCGCCATCTACATCCACTCCTCGCCTGAACGCACTTCACCCCGCCTGCCATTCCACAACGTTCGTCACCAAAACGCAACTCACCTGGCCTGCCGCACCAAACACGACCATGCCTCGCTCAAACTTACCACTCCTGCCTTACCATACCTGTGCCAATCCCAGACCCAACGCACGCCACCTTGCCTGCCTAAACACACCTTGCTACCACCAGAGCGTACCCGGCCTCACCACGCCTGCCATACCCTTCCTAAACCTACCGTAAGTTACCCCAACACGCCTGCCTCACCACACCGGTCCACAACGCACCTTACCCCGCAAAACCTGGCCTTGCCTGCCGTTCCACAACTAACCTGTCCTGTCCGCACCTATCCCCGCCCCACCTGGCCTGCCGCAATCAAACCGATCCTGACCAATGCTCGCCTTACCTATCCTGCCTTGACCTACCCCTCCGCAACTAGCCCGACCTCGCCCCGCCTGCCTATTCGATAGACGATCCGTCCTCTATGACTGATAGAAAACTTTCTAGATCATCTATCGTGTTTTTAAAGTGTTGTTGTTGAATGGTATCAAGATAAAGAAAAGCTTTTAGATCTTTCGCTTTATTTAAAGCAATCACTGCATCCTCTACCTTCTCATACAATTTTCTATAATTATCCATTCTTTCTTCTCCTTCCCAACCGATTTTACTGGCCATTTAATTTCAACTCCTCTTCTGGAATGTAGAGGGGTACTCTTATCCAACCATGTTTTTTTAATAACAAATCAGCAATGTGATCAAACGTATAGTTCATCATTCTTTCCTTTCTAAATTGGTAGCGTGTTAGTCCAGTAAATTTTGCAAGAGACACTAGATCTAATGACAATTCGCAAAAGATATACAACTACCTTTCATTAAATTGTTGTTAGAGTTAATTCTAACACGCTACTTGTCATTCTACATTATGCAGAATATCTTTCAATGATACGTTGAGCCTCGGAGAAAAATTTGTATAGCTCTTGTAGTTCACCATACTTTTTTCTCCAAGTGTTTAAATCTCGGGCAGCTTGTTGAAGAAGCTGTCTTCGATATTCTTCATCGCTCAACGCAACATCCAGTGAAACGTAAGCACGAGTTTCAGCGTCGTCTTCTGAAGAGTTCGTGTTTACCTTAACACTATGAAAAGCACGAATTGGTTCATCTATTTGCTGCGTGACGACCATGACAGAACCAATTAACATCCTTGCTTCTTGCAATCGATACTTCTCCGCAGCTGAAGTATCATCCCACGTAAAGCAATCGTGAAGAGGTGAATTCTTTCTTTCTGCCTCTCTCACCACAAGGTGTGGGTTGAGTCCCCCGTGCTTGTTAGTAATCTCCTCAAGATGTTCTCCAACAACTTGAGCGTCCACTGAATAACGTGTGCCATTTCGGAATTGATATTCCTGGATTATTTTTCTCTTACGCAACCTTAACACCGCTTTTTCTTTCGATCTTAGTCACGTTAGTTACTTTAAACATTCCAAAGTTACCATTCTTTTGTGGTCTCCATTCACCAACTCCTGATGCAAAACCAGCAACATTAAATACATTAATCAATTGTTCAATTGACCAGGCATTAGCATTATACCTTACAGGAACATCTGCTTCCCATTTAGTAAACTCACCTCTGTATCGAAGATCAGCAGCACCCATACCTACACGTACCATGTCTTCTCTCATCACAGGCTTACCTTTGATCTCAATTAAGTCACAAGGAATATGAAAGGAACCACGAGCGGCTACCTTTGTTAGTCCTTCAATGTGAGAACATGCATTAACTGCAGCAGCTTTGAAAGCAATTGCAGGAAAGCCATACGCTTTACCATTAGGCATTGCATATAAAGAATCCTTAAAACATTTTTCAGGGTTCTTTGCTTCTCTACCCGCAGCCTTAGCTATCTTCATCTGTTTGTCTCTTATTTCTTGTTTAGCCTTTTCAGACCACTTGTTACAAATTAAAGGTGAATCACCTACTAATGTAATTATACAATCCTGTAATATAACGCCAGGGACTGTAATATTTTCTGGCTCTTTCTTATTTGGCATTTCTTCTCTCCTCGAGTTCTTTGTCTATTAAATATTCTATAAAGCCTGCCACTGATCTATAATCTTGATCTGCCATGCCTTTTAGTTTCTTATAACTATCTTTCTTAATAGCTACTGATTTGTATCGTGATACGTCTGTCATTATATCCACCCTAAATGATTAACAATTAGAATGGCTACAATGCATCCAAAGATAATACTAATCATCTTCACTTCCTTCCTCATCAACGTTTATAAGTAAAATTTCGACCCAACTAGGTATTGAATATTCCATGTTGAACCTCCTTTCTGTATTTCTATGGTTATTATATAATATCTCAACTAATTATGTCAACTCCTAAAAAGATATTATTTATTAGTTGAAAAAAAATACAAACACACCATATAAGTATATCCGGTTATTGAATGTGATCAGTTCAATATTGTGGCTGAAAAACAGTTTTAACAGAGCTGTAAGGCACAGGGCGAAATGACTGACGGACAAGTGTTTGAGGTCATTAGCTTTGGTTCGAGTAAGATTATAGAAGATGTTTATCTGTGTTCTGAAAGTTGGAGGTAAAACAACTAATCCTCCCAAAATTACCGGATGCAATCATACAGGGGCTTTCATACATCACCCCTGTATGGCTCTTAAAACCGATTTTTTTTACTTAATTTCGCCCCAATTTGAGCCAATTTCGCAATCTACTTTAACAGGCACTTTTAAGTCGACACATTCGACCATGAGCTTTTCAATCTTCTTTGCATGAATCTCAGAGTCAAAAGAACAGTCCAATTCATCATGAACCTGAATGTGAGGAATAATTCCTTCTTTATATAAATCTAAAATTGCTTTCTTTGTCATGTCCGCAGCACTACCTTGTATCAATCTATTTAATGCTTTGTATGTAAAAGCTCGTCTAATATTTTTTCCATGTTCCCTGGTCGCTAAGTCCCTGGGCAGCGGTTTGTGAATACCGAAGCTTGCGGGCTCCCATAAATCAAAACGACACTTACGTCCAAGTAGCGTTCTCACAAAACCATTTTCTTGTGCAGACTTTGATGCCTGATCCGTGAGCTGTTTTACAAAAGGAACTCTACTATGATAAGTTTTAAATAATTCTTCTGCTTGCTCATCGTTTAATCCTAATTGACTTTTTAACTTACCTTTACCCATACCATAAAAGAGACCCAAGTTAATTGTCTTTGCAATCTTACGATCAATATTAGCCATCTCTGCAACAGTGCCATGAAAGTCCAGGTCACTATTGTATCCATCAATAACTTTATCAGCACCTTCTAAACCATTCCTGGTTATAGCAGCGTAGTGAGCCACGAGCCGTGGTTCTTGTTGGTTATAGTCAAAGCAACCCCACCGAGCTCCTTCCTCAGGTATAAATAAACTTCTTATTAATGGTCCGATCTTTTCGTTTCTTGCAGGTATCTGCTGTAAGTTAGGATTACTCATTGAGAATCTACCTGTAACAGTTCCACCTTGATCAGATCTCATTTGATGTATCTCAGCATGGATACGACCATTTTTTTGATGTTTCATAATTGTATCAATAAAAGTAGTTCTAGCTTTATTAATCTCACGAGCCTGAACGACCAACTTAGCCAGGCTACTTGGATGTGTTGCCAAAAAGTTTTTATCAAACTTTGGTTCTTTTGCTTTTGCAGTTTTCTCGTAAGAAATATCCATGGCATCAAAAGCTTTCGCAACTGAGCGTGCCGCCCAAAGATCAACAGAAACCCCTGAGATGTTTTGGATTTTTGCAAGAAGAAGGCTTTCTTCCTCCAAGAGTTTCTCTTTAATTTGAGCAGCACGATTGGTGTCAACACGGACACCTCTCCACTTCATCTCAATTAGAGCCGGGAGTATATTGGTCTCTAACGAGAAGATGGAAACTAAATCTTGTTTATATATTTCAGGTTCTAGGCGACCCCATAACTTTAAAGTAAGCTCTGCGTCTTGTTCTGCATAAGGCCCGACAAATTGAGCGGGCAACTTCCACATCTCACCTTTAGGATCAACGCCCCATTCTTTTGCAGCTTCATATAACAAAGCTTCTGATTTTTTCTCACCTAAATAATCTTTAGCTACAGCGTTAAGAGAATAACCCATACGATTCTCATCAATAATTTGTGCAGCTATCATGGTATCTATCAAATTACCATTTACTTGAACTTCTTTACGTTTAAGCCAACCCACATCATACATAGCATTATGAAATATTTTTCTATTAGGCAGCGCCATCATCTTTTTAAAATTACGATAAAATATTTTTTCATCAAAGTTACCACCACCAGGATGTTTCAAAGGAAAGTATCCTTTCCAACCTTCAACAGCTACGGCAACACCGATAACATCTCCTTCCCCGGTGGCCCAACCAGGTCCTTTAGTTTTAATTTCTGGATCCATGGTCTCCAGGTCAACTGCTATTTCTTTTGCATCATCTAAATTAGGAATGTTTTCAGGTGGCAACCACTCACTTGGTGGTTGAAACATCGGTATTTGATTGCTCATGTATGGGTCTATCCTTCCTTCTTTATATTCTGGTAATATCCAATTATGTTTTGTCATCTAAAAATTTCTGAGAATTCTAAATTACTTTGACTAGCAACAAGATGCAAGGACTGTTTTGCTCTGGTAGCTCCAACGTAAAATACTCTTCGTTCGTCATCGGGGTTATTTAAATAACCTTGTTCAACTCTTTTAGTAATATCAGTACACAACATAACATTGTCTGCTTCACCACCCTTTGCACCATGTATAGTTGAAACTTTTATTCTAGGTTTAAGATCTATCTCTTCATTGTTTCTCAACAAAGATAAAACATAAACTTTCATTGTTTCAGATACTTGTGTTAAAGCATAATGCCAGGGGGTTTGTTGTTCTACTTTTAAACCATGTTCAGTTCCAAGTGTTGCAATATTAAATATTTTCTTTTCATCAACACCTGTCAAACCTTTGTGGCCCCTTGCTACGTCCTTCTCCAACTTAAAATAAGAGTATAAATTTTTTACTTGATTAAAGTTTACCTGCTCTCCTCTTTGTAAAGTTTCCCAGGTACGTATGGCTTCAACCAATTTCTGTGATACAGAAGGGTTATCAAATTTTTCATAATACACACCCATGCCACGAAGATCTTCTACAAGCTGTTCAGCAATATAGTTTGTCCTACCCAACAAGAGCCATGATCCGTGTTTCAAGTTTACTGAATCAAAACGATGAACATGTTTTTCTAAAAAACCAGAAACAGGATTAGGTTTATAGTCTTTTGGTACCCTGTTTTCGATCCTTGATACAAGACTATTAGCTACCCGATGCACTGCAATAGGCACACGAAAGGACTGATTAAGTATCTCTCTCTTCCCTGGTAAATTTATCAAGAACTCTGGCTGAGCTCCAGACCATTTAAAAATAGCCTGATCATCATCTCCAGCAATATAAACTCTATTAACTTGAGCCTGCATGTTTTTTACCATTTCCCACTGAATAAAGGATAAATCTTGAGCTTCATCAACAATCAATACATCCAGAAGGGGGTCTGGTTTTTGTTTATTGTACTCAATAATCATATCAGTATAATCAAATAGACTCCTTTCTTTTTTATATTCTGTCAGTGCCCGGTCGACATAATCCAACTTCAACCAACCCCCGGGCACATGACCATATTCGTTAAATATTTTTTTCAAAGGTTCGTTTTTTACCTTAGCAAGATTTATCAACTGCATATAAATATCCTCAGCTACAAAAGCACCATACGTATTAATCGTAGAGTCAGGGTTACTTAAACGTACCTGTAAGATATTTTCTAAATCTTTATAATGTTCTTCTTTCATCACATTTGTCTTATCAAGTTTAAGTGATCTGTATGCCAAACTATGTAGTGTTCTAAAATTAGAAAATTGTTTTCTTTCTATATTAAACTTTGAACATGCTCGTGTAACGGCTTCCGAAGAAGCCTTACGAGTGAAAGCAAAATAGCCTATGCGGTCGGGCGGTGTTCCACGTTCCAATTCCTCTTCAACAATACGAAGAAGCTTTGTTGTTTTACCAGTCCCTGGGGGACCAAATATAATTGTAGTGTTATCCATTAAAAAGGTATGTCTTCTTTCATACTTGGTAGTTCAAGATTAACTTCTTCTGTTCCTTGGTCAGGTACATACCACATGTAAACAACCTTACCCCTAACTCTTTTTCTTGTGTCACCACCACCGAGTTGCTTGATTCGAGCTCCCATTTGTGTTGTTGTAAAATCAGTAAATCTTTTTTTCTGTAAATATTCTTCTAAAGAAGACATCTTAAAAAATATTTTACCTTCATCAGACCACGCTTTACCAATCAATATCTCTTCAATATTCATCGCCTTGCCTTGATCATTGATAAAGTTATCAAGGTGCTGTTCAAACCGACCTTCCTTTCTAACTTCTTTAGGCATTTCAATTATCTCCACAGACTGGAGCAACTGTTGAATACGAGCAGTCCAGTCCCTGGTGTTCATCGGGTTAGGTAAAATATTTAAATTATCCATACAAGCTTTTCTAAACTTTGCTTGATCAAACAACTGATCAGTCGTGAGCTCTAGTCTTTGCCCATCAACATTTAAAAACCAAACAGACTCATCGGACTGATACTTTGTTAAATCACCAAACTTATGTTCGTAGTCAGGACCAATACCAAATTGACGTTGACGACATAAATTAGAATTACAGTGAGAACACATTGGTTGATCTTTACACTTGTATGCGTACTCTTTCTTCTCGTGTTGTTTAATTGTTTTATTAACCTGAGCTATTGAAAGAGAAGGGTCCATATACTTGTGATTAAACTCAGCAATCTTATCCTGCCAATGATCAGGAAAAGCTTTTTTTGCATACACAGCATATTGATATAAAGCATTGTCCCTGGTTCCCTCAGGAAATCCCTCTGCCATCAAAGTCTCCAAGCAAGGCGGACCATCTTTAAGTTCACGAGACTCATCTGCTACGCTAATCTCTTTTAATTGCTTTGGTGTTAAAACTAACTCATCATATTGTTTATAGAATTCTTCCACACTTAAAGATTGACCCTCATCATCCATAGCGTAACGCATGCTGTTATCACCATCATGATAGGGTAAATTTAAAAAGTTTCCTGTATCTCCTCTGTCTGCTTTGATTTCCGTTTGCTTTGGAAAAATCTCACAATCTGCATAACCTAAGTAGGCGGCAATCTCATATAACTTGTTACGCATAGTAACTGCAGGAACTGATTGTTTAGTAAATAAGAATAAATGTGCCCCGCCACTCTTAGAACGGCAGACACTCATTGGAATCTTTTTAATCTTTAATTTTTTTATTATTGATTTGAAATCAAGAGGATACTTATCAATATCACAACAACCCCAAAAACAATTGGAGTCATCCATGATAGGTACAATACCCAATGAAGGGTCTTTACCTTGTAAGTGGTTTTCATAATATTCTTCTAATAAAGGTTCTTTCTTGATATACGCTTTACCGGAAAGTTTACCATTTTCTTTGGTTTCACCTTTATAGTAAACTCCGTAGGCTCTATCTAACCCTCTGAATATCTCTCTAAATTTCTTGTAGTCCAAAACATCTCCCTAAAAAAGTTAGGGGGCCGAAGCCCCCTTAATATTAAAATGGTATATCTTCACTAGAGCTTTTAGTAGCCGTTTCGTTCTCTTCGTAAGAAACATTTCTTTCTCCCTTACGACAGCTTTCTTCAAACTCTTTTGCCATTTGAAGAACCTCAGCACTGTTAGGTAGCTCAGTAATGACGGCATCCTTAGTTGGACCATTCCATCCGTACCAAGTTCCTTTGTCATTAGACTCTTTCATCGTACCCCACTTATAGACGTTGGCGAACGAAGGAGCTGCAAACAAATTACCGTTAGCACCTTTTAAGAATTGTCTCTTCATCATAGTGTTCCAACGCTTACTGTGTTTAAGCTGCGTTGATTTAAATGTAATAACTGCTGGCGAAGGTATACCAGTGTTATCCATCACTAGGACAAAGTGATTGTGACAAGTATCAATATAGTTGCCACTATCTAGTCTATCCTTATTCTGATCATCTCTTTTAGTTTTTAAAAGAATATCAGAACTCGCATCATAGACGTTGACAGGTGCTGAACTTCCTTGACCACGATCAGTCCACTCTACGTATTGCAACTGAAAGTAACAAGGAATAATTTTGATACCTTCATCTGATTTGAACAGGTCTTGAGTTACCGTGTTGTAAATCATTCCTGCTTTTGCACCTTCAATCTCTTCAAGTTCAGGTGAAAGCTGCATCAAGATTTTAATTCTTGGTGTAGCCATTGTATCTGTTGATACATTTTGTAGACCCCTACCTGAGAGACTTTCTAGGCTTTCCAATGTAACTGCTGCTACACTGTTTTCTTTTTTTGTCTGCACTTCTTTTGCAGCAGACATCTTCTTTTTGTTTACGGTTTTACGCTTACGCATATTTATCTCCTTATTTTTATTTCGTTCAAAACATGTACCCCGAAAAGATCTAAAGGTATTTCGTGCGGGTTGCCTTTATCTAGCTGCTCTTTAAAGAAAGCTTTAAGAGTGCTTGGATGTATGGAGGCATTATCTACCGGCTGTAATCCTTGCTCTTCGATTGCATGAATGAACTGTTCTGCTTGAGAGTCTTCGCCTTTAGCGAAGCTTGCCTTTACCTCACGTTTGATTAAGTCACCAAATCCTTTTTCCCGTAGTATATCAAAGGCAGACGCCTGTACGTCTTTCTTGATATGAGCTACGACCTTTTCAGATGCAGTCACTTTTGATCCATTCGCAAGGGTTAGTGATGAAAGATTCTTTGACCTAAGCAAATCGGCTGTCTCATCGTACAACATCTGAAGCTTTGAATTAAGACTCTTTCGATGAGCCTCTATATTCTCCATTTCAGCAATAGTTGATTCGATTTCTTGACACTTCGATCCCAATGAGGACAAAGATCCGTCATCTAACTTACTAAGGTCTTTAGATGATTCTTCCAAAGAACTTAGCACTGATGCGTTGTTGATTACGTTCTCCTATGTAAATCTACTTCAATAGGATAATACTTTTGATGTTTCTTATCCCACTTCAATAAATTAAATTTACCTCTGTTCATTTCTGCACAATGAGCACACACAATACCAATGAGAGAAGGATCACCAAGACATAAAATGTAATCATCGTCAGTATATTCTTTAATTACTTTTTTTATCTTAGATACTGCAGGACCAGGTGATAAAACAACCTGATACCCTGGAGGCATGACTGGGATTAGCTTGCCATACTTATCTGCTGACAAAATATCCCTACCTGGCATTTCCTGTACTACGTAAACTGTGCTCATTATTTCCTTCTTTCTTAGCGTATTATATAATAGTTGTAATCTAGATTTCAAGCACTATATTTATTTATAGAAAGTTATGAATAAGTTACAAGATTATCCGTTTAAAACCGAGCCTTTTGCTCATCAACTAGCCGCATTAGGTGCGTCTTTAGAGAAAGAAAATTTTGCTTGGTTCATGGAAATGGGTACAGGAAAGACGTTAGTTGCTATTTATAATGCAAGTTATCTGTATGATAATGGTCACATTGAAAGCTTAGTAGTGATCGCTCCAAAGACAGTTTACAAAAACTGGATAAGAGAATTAAATAATCATTTACCGGAACATATTGTTCCTGATATTTTTGTTTGGGGTTCTGATAACAAAGCAGAAGAAAGAAAAAAACTAGAAAAAGTATTTCTTCCAAACGATAATTTTAAAATTTTCTTAATGAATGTTGAAGCCTTCAGCACTAAAAAAGGTGTTGAATTTGCAAAGAAATTTTTCCTATCACATAAAGCAATGGTTGCTATTGATGAGAGTACAACTATTAAAAACCCCACAGCAGCAAGAACAAAAAGTATTTTAAAACTAGCACCCTTGATTAAATACAAAAGAATCATGACAGGTTCACCCGTCACCAGATCCCCGATAGACCTATATTCTCAATGTGCTTTTCTTGATGAGGACCTATTAGGTTTTAGTTCATTCTGGGCTTTTAAAAATAGGTATTGTGTCATGGTCAGAAGAAACATGCCTACGCATAATTTTAATATGATTGTTAGGTATCAAAGATTAGATGAACTATCTGATAAGATAGATGATTTTTCATATAGAGTGCTCAAGGACGATTGTCTTGATTTACCAGAAAAGATTTATCAAGTACGCAACGTACCTATGACACCTAAGCAAATGGATATGTATGTATCTATGAAGCGAATGGCCATAGCATCACTAGAGGGAGAAAGGCTGACAGCCCTATCAGCGCTAACCCAAATATTAAGGCTACATCAGATAGTGTGCGGGCACGTAAAACTAGATAACGGAGAAGTAAAGCCAGTAGAAAATAACCGAATAAAAGAATTATTAAATATATTGAATGAGACATCAGGTAAGGTTTTGATCTGGGCAAATTATAGACACGATATTGAAAACATTGCAAGAGAAATATCAAAGATTCATGGTCCAGAATCCGTGGCAACTTTTTATGGAGACACGCCTAACGAAGAGCGACAACAGATTATTGATGACTTTCAAAACGGCGAAGACCTTCGTTATTTTGTAGGTAATCCTAAAACAGGAGGCTATGGTTTAACTTTAACCAAGAGTCACACTGTGATATACTATAGTAACTCTTATGACTTGGAAGTCCGACTACAATCGGAGGATAGAGTGCACCGCATAGGACAAACATCAAAGGTCACTTATGTTGATCTAGTAACTGAAGGCACTGTAGACGAAAAGATTGTACAAAGTTTAAGGAATAAGATTAATATAGCAACGCAAGTTATGGGAGAGGATATAAAAAAATGGCTGATTTAATTAAAGGTCCTAGAGTATTATCTTTAGGCGCAGGAGTGCAATCAAGCACTTTAGCATTTATGTACGAGTATGGTGAGATTGGTCCTATGCCAGACTTCGCAGTATTCGCTGATACGATGGCAGAGCCCAAAGAAGTTTATGAATGGTTTGAATGGATGAAGACTAAGATTAAAAATTATCCTATTCATGTTATTAGTGCAGGAGACATAGAACAAGATTCTATTGAAGCAGCGGAAGGTTTGCATACTTCAAGAACACCGCCTTTTTTTACTAAAGACCCAAAGAAACACAGTATGGGTATCTTAACTCGTCAGTGTACCGGGCACTATAAAATAGAACCTATTCATAAGTTTATTAGGCAATATATGGGTTATCAAAAAGGACAACGTGTTAAAAAAGGAACAGTTGTAGAAATGATCATGGGTATATCTCGTGATGAAACATATCGTGTGAAAGAAGCTAGAAAGCCTTGGATTAAAAATATGTATCCTTTAGTAGATAGAAATATTACTAGAGCTATGTGTAAGAAATGGTTTGAAGATCATGATATGCCAAAGCCTCCGAGATCAGCTTGTACTTTTTGTCCTTATAAAACTTGGACAGAATGGAAGTATTTAAAAGATAATTCACCAGAAGAGTTTCAACATGTTATTGAATTTGAAAAGAAAATTAATGGTGGCTTTAAAGGTATGCGTGAGGGTTACACTGTATTTGTTACTAAAGAAGGTAAACCGCTAAGTGAAATTGATATTGATGAAAAGGCAAAAGACAATGGTCAGATGTCCATGTTTGATGAACTAGGCGGCGTTACCGTCAATGATTGCGAAGGCATGTGCGGTGTATGAGTAGAATCGCATATCAAGACGGCAAGCTATACCTAAGTTTAACAAGAGAAGAAGTAGAAAAAGCTCAAGAAAATATTGGTGTTCCTTTAGAGCTACCTATTGGTCAATTAAAAGTCTTTCAAGAAGATATTAGTAAAGCTGTAATGGCTCATTGGTCCAAGGTTGGAGTATATGAAGCAGTAGAAGAACATCAGCTATCTTATAATCGCAAATCTAAAAGAAAAAAATAAATGTATATTCTCCTCAAATAAAGGAGAAAAAACATGTTTAACCTAACCAACAAAGCAAAGAATCATTTTTTAAATTTCTTTAAGAGTGATGACAAAGACGAATCAATCAAAGATTTTTGCCAAGCAGAATATAAAAAAGATTGGTATGCAGCCTACATGACCTACAAAAACGAAGGTCAGTTCCCTAATTTTATTAGAAGAACTCTTTAATAATTAGGTCCAGAGTTTGCAACAATTTCAGCCAAGTGTTCACAGCGCTTCGGTGTCTGTTTCCACCACTTCGAATCTTTCATTTCCAATGATGCGGTTTTCCAATCTTTAACCCGCATCGCTTTCCACATCTTCTTAAATTTTCGAACACCTTGTGTTCCTAGCTGAAAGACCATCTCAAGAATTACTTCACCTACGTGTTGAGGCAAATCGTGACCAATGCATTCTTCTATTAAAGAATCAGCACCAGCTGCCGCTCTGTTTAAATCCATTTCAAATATCTCTATAATTTCTTCCATAGGTATTTCTACGCCTTCAGCAAATCTTTCCATTTCATGTTTCTGCACGAGATGGCCTATACCCACAGTTTTTTTACCTAAACTATCTAAATATACCGAAGTCCTTAGGCCTTCATGGTCCTGCACCCGAGCTTTAAGCTCATCAGTTATTTTTATCATTCCAAACAATCACAATCCTCAACATCGAGTTCACAAATAGGACAAATTTCAACTACCGATTCCCCAATATCTTTCATGTTCATCTACTTCCTTTCTTTTAAAAAAGAGTATTTTACTAAATAAGTTTCTGAGTTTCAACCACATCTTAGTACTGTAGTCCAATATTAAAATCAAAATCTCCACTAGGTTTTACGTTAAAACCATAATCAATAGGCATATCATTAAACATAAATTGATTTTCATAACCTATGCCTTTGTTTAAATTAAAAGGATCTACTTGAATACCATCTAATCCATACTTACTTCCAAAATCTTGAAGCTCACTTCCAAAATCTTGAAGCTGTCTAATTTTATTAAAAACATTTTCTATTCCTGAAGCTTCGGCAGTTAAGTTAGAAGGATCCATTTCACTAACTCTTATAGGTTCGAAAGACATGTTATTAAACAAAGGATTATTATTAGCTCCCGCATTTTGCAATATACCCTCTAAGTTTTCCCTTACCGCTTCACCTGGAGGATTTATAAATCTATTTAACTTCTGTTTACTCCCTTCATACTTCTCTTTTATAAAGTCTAATAACTCACCAGTAGCTCCACCACCTAAAGTAAAATCAGCACCTGCTTGTAAAAGCTTCCCTCCACCTCTAGCAATATCTCCGACAAGTTCACCTAGGGTTGGTGGTACAGCAGTTAATTCAGGTCTTGTCAGCGATAGTATGGTACCCCCTGTATCATCTTTAAAATTTTTGTTAACTAAGTTTAATCTTTCAAGACCAGTATCATCCTTGTATTGATTTCCTCCATACATGATTCCTTTATTGTAAAGATTTATCCTATCTAAATATTTGTCAATGTCTGCGCCTCGTGGATACTTTTGCATAATTCCAGAAGCTGCTTCTTGAAATTTATCTCTACCCCCGGCAAAGTCATATATTTTTTTTTGATCTTTAGGACTGTAGTTGCTAATTTCTCCCCTACCTGGGTCAGCACCTGCTTGATATCCACCACCCGCAGTGCTTGGAGAAATGGGTCTATTAGCTGGTGGTAGTCCTTGTTCTTTTTTAAACTGACCAAAGCTTCTTGTATCACCTGATTTTCTTTTTCTACCTCGAGCCATTATACTCGTCTCCTTAAGGAAGCTTGTAGTAATTCATCTTGTGGAAATAATACTTCTGCTGCTTGTGGATCAGCAACACTAGCTGCTAATGGTTGATTAATAACTTCGTTGATATTTGGAATATTGTTAGGTCGAGCTACCTGTTCTGCATTAGGAACTTGAACCGTGGTCTCTGGTTGTTGAGCTGCGTCTGAAGTAGACAGGACAGTTGTTGGTCTTGTTACTTCATCTTGTTTTGTATCAGGTAGTAATTTTTCTTTGACAGTTTCAACAAACTTACTGGTATCTAAATTGTTTTTTTCGGCTACGTCCTTTAATCCACCAAACTGACTGTATGAATCTTCTGCAGCTTCAATCATACCTAGTTGAGTAAAATCATTTTCTAATGAATTTTCTAAAGCTTGATCGTTGTCAAAAAATCTCTCTAGGGCTCTTCCTAAACTAACCAGGCTACTTGGATCTTTTAAATATTTACCACTAGATAAGTCTTTCATTGCTTCGCTCATCGGTCTTAACACAAAAGGTTGTGCCATTAAACGAGCAGAATATTTAGATAACAATACAGCAGCAATTGTGCCTATAGGACCCACTGTTAAAGTAGAAGCACCCACTAGACCCGCACCTGTAATACCACGTAAGAAGGAACGCACACCACCGATCTGAGCTCTTCTAGCTAAAAAGGTAGATAAGTTAAAGTTTTTGTTATTAAAGAAAATAGCAGAAGCATCTGCAAAGTTTTTTAAAGTATCAACAGTTAACGTTTCTCCACCTGCATCTTTTAGTTTTGCTAAGTTAAGAGCTTCAGACAATCCTCGTAAATTACCATCATCTAATTTACCAAACTGATCTAATCCCAAGCTCATTTTATATTTTTGAACGTCAAAGGTCATCTTACCTAAGTCATCGGCAAGACCTGCACTGCCCTTACTTGTTGTTGTAAACGCTTCTTGAAAAGATTTTCCAAGTTTGAAAGTTAAAGCTTCTTTAAAAGCATCTTCACCAGATCCTTTAATACCAACAGCCTTTAATGATTTAGGATCAGCTGCTTTAAATATTTTGTGAATAGTTCTTACACCTTGTGGAGTAGATAATGTAAACGCTTTTTCAAAAAGATCATCAAGAAAACTGCCACCCATTAAAACTTTATCTTCAAAATAAAAACTACCAGCGCCTTTAAAATTTTTCTTTTGATCGCCCATAAGAATAGCGTATTGAGCGTATTCTTTATCTGCTGTGTTTAAGTTATCCATATAAGCTTTTTTAAGTTTATCAAAAGCTTCATCCGTAACATTTGCTGGTTTAATAGGATTACCTAGAATTCTTTCTAAAAAGTCTTGGGCTCTCATTAAATCATCAACAGAGCTCTTACCAACTCGACTTACGCCTCTTTCAGTTAAATCTCCAATTGTTGTAGATATAGTGTCTTTCATGTATTTAACTCTATCATAATCAACAAAACGACCTGCATTAGCTGAGTTCTTTGGATCGTAAATTTCTTTGAATAAATCAGAAACCATTTTTAAATCGCCGGAGGCTTTACCAAAATCTGTTCCAGCACCTAATCGATCAAACATTTCTTTTGAGAAAGTTCTCAAAGATTCAATATCAAAAGCTTTATTGAGAAGTCTACCAGACTCATCACGAAGGCGATACTTATCTAAGATGTCATCCATCATTTTTCTATCACCCGCTAAGAAAGCTTCTCTAACATTGTATCCCATTTTAGCCATAGGTGACACAGGGCCTGCTTTTGCAGCATCTACTAATTCTTTAAAACCTGGAACTTTTCTCTCTCCTGCTTTAAGAAAACCTCCTACATTTTTAGCATAAGCTTTTTCAAACTCAGGACCAAAGAAAGGAACACGACCTAAAACATTAGGAAGAGAATTAATGATTGGAATATTTGAGACTTCAGCTCTTCCTGGGTCAACACCGATAGATTTTAATTTATTATAAATACCTTCGTTTGGAGAAAGTAATTTTGTTCCGCCTGCTTTAAACAAACTCATAACAGGGCGAACAGCTGTTAAACCACCACCTAGCATCAAGTCAAACTGAGTTTCTTTTTTTAAATAATCAACTAATTGATCTTGAGTAGGTCTATTAATTCCTGTTTCATAACCAATCATCTCACCATACTCATCAAAAGTAGGACTATATAAAACACCTTTTGAATTAAGATGAGTCATCAAACCTTCATAACCTGCCAAAGAAGAAATATAAGCGGTTGTGCCACCTAAAACAGCACCTACCGCTGCACCAGGTAAACCAAAAAACTTACCAATGTTTGCACCTATTTTAGCTCCCGCTACTGTTCCTCCTAAAGAAGAAGAGATGCTAGTCAATAATTTCAAACCAGGAAGAGGATTAGGTCTATCTGTAAAGTATTCAAACTTATCATCTAGTTCATTTAGGTCGTATGTTTCAGGATGCATCATTCTATCCGTATAACCATATTGATCCATAAAGTAATTAATGTTTTTAATAATCTCTTGTTCTGGTAATCCTTTTTTCATTCCCTCGGTGGCAACCTTAGAAACAATTTGTTTCATGCCGTCTAAAGGAAGTTTAGCAGATGCAAACTTTCCAGCAGATTCATATTTTTCTGCAGCCTGTCGAAAGCCAAATATTGTCGGTAAGTCCTCACCTTTTTCTAAATCAGGTTTATC
>Ga0098043_1000287_pt1 | contig 17410 bp, 15 predicted proteins | sample 9B_taG_FD_92581 | JGI IMG/M metagenome (GOLD analysis project Ga0098043, IMG submission 92581) | Marine viral communities from the Subarctic Pacific Ocean - 9B_ETSP_OMZ_AT15188_CsCl metaG | ecosystem: Environmental > Aquatic > Marine > Oceanic | place: Subarctic Pacific Ocean | collected 2015-01-10 | reverse complement strand
TGCTCTTCCTCGTTGTGGGTTAAGTTCCCACCATGCTCCTGCTTTTGCTCCGAGCATTTCCTCATCATCAGCAGAGAATAGGGAAATGAGAGCAGCGCGGCGAATACCTCCAGCGAGAACCGCATCCGCAATGTGGCAGATGATGTCATGCACCTCAATAGGAGTGAGTTTGTCACCATTTTCTTTAGCATCTAAAATTCCCTCTACTTTTACTAAACATTCTTTAAGCGGCTGTGGACCTGGGGCCTTTCCACCGGATGTAACTAGTCTGGCACCTTTTGGACGGATGTCCGAAAAGTCGAAACGTAGTTTGGAAGTGCCTTTAAAATAAGAGTTGATCAAAGCTTTTACAGCATCAGACCAGCCTTCAATTGAATCTCCGATCAAGAACCTTCTCGTGCGCTTGAACGATGGCTTTCGTATTTCTGGTAGTTTTTCGACATGATGATGCTGGACTGAGTATCCAACACCTGTACCACCTAAGAGCAAAAACATAATCTCCCCGAATACACGAGGATCATCTGCAGGAGCAAAAGCACAATTAAAGATACGATTTGGAGATACCTCAATTGGCTTTCCTCCAAATTGCATGCTTCGCATTGAAGGCAACACCCTCTTTTGAAACACATAGCTGTAGTTCTCACGGATCTCCTGTTCGAGTTGTGGAAACTTCTTGATGTGCATATTCATGTTTCGAGTTACTAACTCATCCCAGTTTTCTCGACGATTTTTGTCCTCAAGATACCTTGCATATTTCATGTGGACAGTTATGTCCGACAAGATTTTCTTTTCTAAATCCATTCCTGTGCTCCTATTTTGATTTTAATTGTGAATATTTTTCTTTTAACATGGCCAAGGCGTCGCCTGTTGATTGCATTGCCTCAGAGCTTTCATCTCTATCGAGGATCTGAATTGTCACATCCGACCAATCAACAAAGGCATCAAACACAAGCCCATCTGGTCCATTACGATTTTTTGCAACAAATAGACGACCTTTGTTTGCCTGCTTATCTTGAACGGTCCGGGACAGTGAAAATATAAAGTCAGCCACAAAACATTTATTAAATGCTTCAGAGATTGCCTCCATGGTAATGACTTCTGCATTGAGGCCTCCACGATTTGTTTGAGAGGCTGTCCAGAAAGGAATTTCATAGGTTTGCGCAAGTCCTCGCAATCCCTCATAAGTTTCTTCCAATTCGTGTCTTTTTTCACCTGAGCTCCGCACTGGTCTTAGTAGATCTGCATAGTCCACCAAAACCATATCTGGCTCAATGCCTCTTTTACGTAACTTCTCAATGTGATTCTTGAGAGTTTGAGTCGATGCTGATTTCGTTGGATATTCCTTGATAATTAGAGTCCCCTCTAAATCTTTTACTTTTTCAACAATTTCTTTCTGCCTCACTCTGTGTTCTTGAAGAGGGACATCGGTGAGACAGCAATCAAACCTTTGACCAACCACCGTGTCTTTGAGTTCGAGGGTATAGTAGACAACAGTTTTTCCTTGCAATAACGCTTGAGTCGCGAGATGGACCATGACCATAGATTTCCCAGCACCGGTAGGAGCAATAACAACACCCAATTCGGATTTTCCAAGACCTCCCTTACATACCTCATCCATTCTAGACCAGCCAGTTGAAGTTGGATCTCTTGAAATAAGCTCAAAGCGTTTAAGCAGATCTTTGCGAAAATCATGCCCGAAGTTATTGTCAGTACCAAGAACTAGGGCCTCCTTGATCACTTTCTCGATCTCTTCAAAAGAGGATGATTTCAAAAGCTTTGCTGATTGAATCATAGCACCCTTCAGCACTTGCTTACGGCAAAAATCAAGCGCCTTATCCTTAATGTATTCTGCTTCTTCGACACCGTCAGATGTGTGAATACGAGCATAAAACTCACGCACATCTTTTGCTGTTGCTTTATCGTGATGATTCAACTCTGTTCTCAAGAGCGACATCATGACCTCAGAGTTTGGATGTGTATTGTATTTGTCTCGATAATCTACAAGAGTTTGCGTAAAAACTTGTAAATATTTTTTCTCAAAGAAGCTTACATCTAAAACCTCCATGATTTGATCGAAAAAAGGTCGATCCTCCAACATAAGTTGGCAAAGTTTTTCTTGAAAGTTTTTTCCAAAGCGGATAAAAGTTTCATTCGTTGATAATTCGTTCATTTGTCCTCCAACAATTTTTGCGTATGTCTAAATATAACCTATTCTGGTTCAGTTGTCAAGTAGTATTACCTTTTTATTTTTCGAAAAACTTGCTGCAGGTCATTAAAGTTGAGACTACCGGCATCATCTTCAAAAAGCATTTGTGTAAATTTTATTTTATCGAAAAAAGGTTCAAAGTCAACTATGGATTTTTTTATCAACTCCCTATTCATCGGTCGAATATTTGGGTGTTGGAGTTGCATAATTGCATAATTATCTTTAATTAATTTTTCATTGTTTTCTATGTTTTCATGAATTTTTAGCTTTTTGGATCTCATGGTGCAATCACGAACAATGTCCGAAACAACATACTCATGGTCATTAATTAGAAATGGAAAGCGTTTAGCAATTGTCTTCAGTCCAGCTCCTTTAATTCCTGGTAAGTTGTCTGATGAATCACCGGCAATTGCTCGAGCAAGAGCAAAGTTATTAGGGTGTATCTTAAAATCATCGATAACATCTTGTTGAGTAACAATTTTTTTCTGGATTGGTCGATATATTTGAACATCTTCTCGACATAACTGAAAAAAGTCTTTGTCGCTTGAAATTATAGTTTTCTTCCAACCTGCGTAGCGAGGATGATTGATTACTAATGCAATGATATCATCTGCTTCTGTGAAATCTGCTACCAATTGTATCACAGGCATTTCATTTAAATATTCCATCAACCTTACTTGTTGATATCCCTTGTTGGCCTCCTCTTTGTCCTCTGGTATATCAACCATTCTGCGGTTGAATCTAACTGGTTTGCGACCACCCTTATAATCCTTGTTCATTGATCGTCGTCTTGCAGAGCCTTCATGGCCGTCCCAAGCTACGATCACTTCGTCAGCGTCAAAATCCCTAGCTACCTTCTGAAGACTCTTTAGAAAGCCAATGGTGCCTCCTACAGGCCATCCCTTTCTATCAAGATGTGGGCTGATCACATAGGATCTTAAAAACATGTTTAATGCATCAATAATAATAACGTTTTTCATTTACTCTCCAAAGTCTTCGGGTCCCCACTTATGCAAGGATCCATCATCATTTATTAAATCAACCGGTAAGACGTTAATTTCGTACGACTTGACTCCGTAGTCAAATTTTACATCAAAAAGACTAAGGTAGAAGGCTAAGTTATCAGCCATCTTTTCTGCTTGGGACCAGTTAAGGGCTGTGCCTCTAATCCTGTCCTCTTTATCGTCGTCTAGACGATACCACACCAAGTATGTTCTCATTTGTCCTCCAAGTTGTATAAGTATTATAACATATTGGAGAACGTTTGTCAAGTCAAATATCTAAACTTTTAATGAAATCTATATCTACGCCCATAGTATCGAACCACCACTCTTTGGACTTATTTTGATATTTTGCTTTGTTTTTATTTCTGTTGTAATTTTCTATAACCTTGTCTTGGCGTTTTTTCTCTTTGAGATAATGTTCATTATCCCACTCTGAACCTAATCTATAAAGTTCTCTGAGAAGTTTTCGGAACACATAGCCTTGCTCCTTGTTGCTTGGGTAATAACCAGAGTAGAGAAGCTTCTCACAAGCTTGAATTAAAATCTCTTCTTTGGTCTCTTCGTTTGCGCCATTCACAAACATGTTAAGTCTTTGTAAGCCGAAGCCAACGTCAATGCACGTTCCAAGTGGGTTTACGATGTTTCCAATCTCGACGTCGTCCTTGAAGAACTCTGTGCAGTAGCCACCAATTTGTCCATCGGTCCACTTACATTCGTCATCTGCTCGCACTTCTACGTCGTAGTTGTCGTAAAGACTTTTCCAGTCTTCGAATTTGTCTGGGTGGATTGTTACATAGTCGACTTTGATCTGTAGAACTTCTTCTACAAACTCCATCCAAAAGTCAACCGCTTCTTGAACCGTTAAAGTTCTAAAGGAAAATAGACCAATCATATCGAAGTAGAGATAATGCGTTCCATCTCCGATCTCTTCTAGGTCGTTTAGTCGAATGCAGGATTGGACATTCGCCAATGTTCCAGTTTCATCTGAGTTAAACTTGTCTTTGAATTGTTGCATCCCTGCGGGACAAAAAAGAGTTGTGTTGTCATAGGGTCGAACATTGTCATCTAATTGAAAATGTACCCCCTTCTCTTTGCAAAATTGCTCGTATAAATTAATTATGTCCATTCTTAAATCCTCCCATCTGTTGTTGTTACACTTTTAGGTAGTTTTCTCGAATACAAATAATAAAAAAAACCCCAACTCCGAAGAGAAGGGGTTGGTTAGTTACCTTCAGCATTTAAGCTTCTTCGGACTCTCCTTCGAGACCAAAGTTCTTCCCTTCAGACTCAAATTTTCTAATGATCTCATCATCCATGATGTCGAGCACGACAGAGCGAAACTCTGGGTCTTGGAGTTTTTTGATCCACTGCGATCTTTGGAATTTATATTCCTTGCCGTCTCGGTCATAAATTTTATTCCAAGCACCTGCTTTGAAACGATCTGAACCTGAGGCTCTTAGTGCTTCTAGCCATGACTCTTCATCTTGAATACCCACGTCTTTACCCCAGAGAATCTTAAAGCCACAAGTGCGACCCTCAGACCCGAAGCGAGACTTTTCAACCTTAACCTTTACTTCGGAGCCAATCCGGAGACCTGTTGGGTCAGTAACATATGAGGCCTTTGCTTTACGTTTTGTTAGCCAAATACGAAGAGAACAGAAGTATTCGATTGCCTTTCCACCAGGAGCAACAAAAGGTGTTGTCATGGCTTCTGCGACGTTTGAAGTAATGTTCGTCTTAAGTTGGTTAATCAACAACAATGTACACTGTTGATTTGCCAATGGGATAGTGAGTTTCGGAAATGCTTTCGCAAAGATCCGAGGCTTTACCGCCATTGATGATTGAGGATTAAAGTCACCTTCGAGATCTTTCTCGGAAGATGTTGCTGCGATTGAGTCCCAAATAAACAAAAACTGTGTTTCTGAATACTCAGTCATCAGATCCTCAATTGTTTCCAAGGTCTTCTCTACTGAGACTGCTTGGATGTATAAGAAATCATTGTTAATATCTATTCCTGAGTTCTCAAGGAACAAAGGATCGATTGCAGACTCTGCGTCGAAGTAGACAACGCAATGCCCTTTCTTTTGCGCTTGTGCAGCAATTTGACAAGCCATGTAAGACTTACCAGCCGATGAAAGACCCGCAAGTTCGGTAATCTTCCCAACGGGAAGTCCAGCCATCTTACCTCGGCAAACGATAGAGTCCAACCAGCGTGAGCCAGTTGGAATCCATTCTTTGACTTCGGTAGGATTGTCTTGGTTCAAATCATGAGCAATGTCCAAGCCAACTTTTTTGTTGACGAACCTTTTCATCGATGAGATGTCAATCTTTCCAGCCTTAGTCATCTACTCCTCCTCGGAAGCCGCTGTATCTTCAGCTTCTTCTTCGGTGGTTTCTTCAACAGCTTCTTCAACCTCTTCGGCTGGTGCTGTATCAGTTTCTTCTTCTTTTTCTCCGCAAGCGAAGAGAAGAGTAAGTAATAATGTAGTCATTTTATCTCCTATTGTTTTATTTTGCCGCTGTGGCGTTTGAACTATTCTCCAATCCATAGCTTTGTGGATCTTTGATAATTTCATCCCAAAGAGCTTGTTGTCGGTCTGCACGACGAGGGCTCCAGTTTTGACGTTTCTGTTCGAAATAGTAATCTGACTCTACAATATCTTTGTTTGATTCTACGTCTCTCACATGCTGTGCTCTAGAATCTTGTTCTAGTTGCTCATCAAGCTTGAAGACGTTTTCACAAAATTTTGCTTCGTCACTTACGAAATATCCAGACGTGATAACATTGTGGCATGCTAAGGTAAGCAAGACTCGTTTTTGAGGCCTTAGACTTACAACGCTAGCAAGAGAAGTTAGTACATCAAGCACATCTTCGGCTGCTTGCTTTGCAATCCCACTGTACACTTCACTGAACGACATTCCAACACCTTTCCAATAAAGTGAGTTCAACGCACCATCTCCAACGTCTGACTTAATGTCAACACAGTGTTGATAGACTTTTGAAACATACTCTTCTGGTTTCATTGAGGCAAAAGACTTTGCTCCACACAGTGAGGCAACAAGTGCCCTGTGCTCTCTTCTCATCTTTCTTGTCCATGATGCTATCGGAGTCTGAAGAGCATTTCTCTTATGCTGGTTCGTTAGCGAAGAATTTGCATTCAGGGACAAAAATACAGATGATAGATCAGATTGAGTTAAACTTTCAAATCTTATCACAGATAGTGTGCTATTCAAGAAATGCTGTTGTTCGCTTGGTTCTAGGTCTTTGAAAAACTTATTTCTAACTCCTCGAACATCACCATCCAAATTTATAACCTTACCAGTGTAGGATATTTCGTTATTAAGAAATGATCTAATGCACTCTCGACGATGTTTGCCATCAAGGCTAACAAATCGTTTCTTCTGCTGAGTTAGCATATTATAATAATGCCGACTAGCAAGGTCATTAAGAGCGTCGCAATGTGTCTGACATGCGTTTACATCCGCCATCACGATTGGGGTAGCTGCATGGCCGCGAAACAAAGATCTTATGAATCCATTTATATTGACAGAATTCCAGTTTCCGTGGGGTCTTTCAAAAGATTCATCTTCGTATACTGCTTCATCTTTTGTCATTCGATAAAATTCTCGAACGTTCATTGGGTTATTTATATATGACATAATGTCACTCCATAATTTTAATAATGAGACTTAACGCTCTCTACCACGCTTGATGTCGAGTCGCAATGACTCTCGATCAAAAAGAAGCATAGTGCTTCCTCACATATTATAACATATCTAAGACGATATGTCAAGTCAAAAAACAAAGTTTTTCAAAAAAAAAGCCGCCCCTTTATAACCAAGGGCGGGCGGCAATTCCCTTTACAACACAGGAGGTCTACGACTTAATCTTCGCTCATGAATGCTGCGAAAGCTTGATCTACACTTTCTCCGGTTTTCTTCTTGAACTTTTGAGTTTCATTAGAAGAGGACTCCGCTGAAGAGTCGGAGGACAGGTAACCGTCCAGCAGAGTCTGCACTTCATCGACCGATTTGACATCAAAGAGATTATCAATATCGGGGACAGAATCTAAAAGGTCTTGACAATCTGCAATGTTATCGTCACACAAAATTGATGGACGACGACGTGGTTGCAAGGTTGTCTTCGGGAATGAACCAGGTGTGCCGGGAATACTGTATGTTAACTTAATATCAGTTCCAGTTTGAGGGTCAGTGATATCTCCATAATCAGGATCAAGCACGTAGCCCAAAAGGGTCTCATATGCAGTTTTACCATACGCCCAGATCTTTACACCATCGGCTTCGTTTCCACGAACAAGAACCGGTGAGTAGTAGCGCTTTCGAGCAAACAACTTTTTAGCTTCATTCTTTAGGTTTTGATCGTCATTTTCAACACCATCTCGCCAAAGTTTTGATGCAAAATCACAGATAGCACATTCGCCACCATCATTTCGCTTGTTGCAGTAAATTCCAGGATTTTTCCCTACATTGTAGTGGAAATGAAATTCACGAAACGGATCACCATCTTTAGTTGGAAGAATACGAATCATCTGGTCACCAGAACTTGGTTTCCACATCGTAGACTTACGTCCAGATTTAGCCTTTCCGCCGTTTTTTGATTGTTCGAGCTTAGCTCGCATTGCGTCTAAATTAATAGCCATAATATATCTCCTAAGTTATTATATCATTTTTTTGTGTTATGTCACTAAGGTAAGCAGGGTTTTAACCATACTCCCATTCTTATTATAACATATCCAAAAGGGTATGTCAAGTAAAAAGTAAAAGTTTTTTTAAAAAATACACTTGATAGGATTCGAACCTATGACCGTTCGCTTAGAAGGCGAATGCTCTATCCAGCTGAGCTACAAGTGCGTAAATAGTGCGGCCTTTAAGGTAGGCCGCAAACCTTATAACTTAGAATAGATTAACAATCACATTCTGTGTGGAAGATTGGACACTTCCCACGAGAGTGTTGTTGTTAAATGTGCGATATGCTTGACGATCAATATCCCATACGGTTTCAAATCCAGACTGTAAGTTGCGTTCTCGCAAAGTAGATGGGAATGTCCCACTTGGCGCTTCATTGATACGAATAAAGTTCATTGTGCGTTGCTCGCCTCGTTTTGTTACAAATGTGCCAGTATATACAGTCATTGATTGTGAATTATTGTTACTCATAAAACCTCCTTAATTGTTTTGAGTTTATATTGTATTATAACATAGTTTTTATACTTTGTCAAGTATTTTTTTAAACTTTTTTAATAGTCTCCAACAAGTTTCAGCCATAGGCATGAAAATGCGAAGATCGCTATTGTTGTTCCGAAAAATGTAATCATTGTTTCTTTCCTCATTGGTTATGTTTATATTATAACATTTCTGAGAGGGTTTGTCAAGTAAAATCGCAAACTTTTTTCAAAAAAATTGATTCGGCTTGGATTGTTGCGAGTCTTTCGAGGTAGAAGTCATTATCTATGTGACCTTCTATTTTTCCAAGTTGCAACCATTTCATTTGTTCTGCAATGTAGGTTGCAATTTCCTTTTCTGTTTCGAAGAGATATTCAGAATGGTCCATGCCTTCTCTGATTGCTTTTTCATATTGTGGGAACAGCTTGATTGCTGTTTGGTGAACGTGTCTGTAGTGTTTTGCATCTTCGAGTTCGGTTTCTTCCGAAAATGACACGTAAACTCTTGGAGAACCAAACTTCTCCTTTGTTTGAAGAACACTGATGTTTGACCTTGGGATAATGTCTACCGAGTAAGGTGTGTGCATCGGTCCTATTAGTGCATAGCCAATCCAATTAGCAATAGTACCTATCATGTAGAAGTAATCTTTATGCTCTTCTCTTTCAGTTCCCCATTGGGAATAATAAATTTGTTCAGTCATCAATCCTCCATTGTTTGTTTGTATAGACTATTTTGTTTAGTTTTTTTCTAATTCTAACACCAGTCACAAAGTCAATTGTTGCAACAGAGTGTCTTATCCTCACAACCTGTCCAGACACTTTCAATCTGGGGCATGTCACGATGTCCATTAATTTAAGTTTCATTTTTGCGTATTTCTTCCAATGTTTTTTCGAGTCTGAGTATTAGATCACTCATTTCCCATATTTTTTGTATTACAAATTTAATTTGATCAAAGTCCGTATCCGTGTCTTGAGCCAATTTTCTCAAGATAGATTCCTCTGACTGTTGTAATTTTCTTAATTGTCTTTTTATTTGAATCTTGTCCATGATATTCTCCAGCAAAACTTAATACACTTAGTAAATATATTCGAATGGACCGAGATCAAAAAAACTTTTTCATGTGATCACTGCGGCTCTATAACATCTTGAATAAAGTGAGTGTAGTGTTTCGCATAAAAATGATTTTCTTCAGAAGATTCCCAAATTGCAAATGAGGTTTCTCTACCTTTATCATTGTTTTTTCTCACAATTTCTTTACACTTTGGAATAATTGTATCATCTCCATTAAGATCATCCTCTTCTATATTAATATAATAACATGTTTCTGTAACATTGTCAAGTGGATAAATCATTTTTTCGTCACTTGCATCAAAAGAACCATAAGAAAAGGTCGATATTCTCGAAATATCTTTTCTCTTGTGTGGTTTGCCAAAAGCCGGTGTTACGTGTGCGCAATACATAATGTTTTGCAGCGTAGAATAGATAAAGTAATTTACTTTTTCATAATAATTGGTGACCGTCCCTGCGCCTGCTATATCCAACAGTGTTTTATTGTCAAGCAGCATCATTTCATTGATCATACCAGATCGAGCATATTGTTGCATCACATTATAGTGTACCTTATTTCTCAGCTTCTCTTCTTTTGAACAAAATTCAAGTTCAGGAACAATATAGCATAGCGTTATTTCATAGCCTCTCAGAGCCTCTAGAACGCGTAGTGAGGCTCCAGCAACCTTACCGGACCCACAAACAAATACAATGGCTTCAGTGTGAGATTTGAGGCCCCTCTGTTTAAATTTAAAATCAATTTCGTCATATTCTTCGACTGTGTCTTTTTTATCTAAACCTTGGCCGGCATCTAAAGTTATTATTTTATAATTTTGCGTGTGTGGTTTGAATAATTCTGCAATATTCTTCCCAGCTTCACCGATTCCAATCATTAACATTTTAATCTCCTATTTTTTTTACATACATCACTGGTATTGTGATTGTCTTCTCTGTCTCGAATACAAAAACTCTCACTGAAGGCTGTATCATATCGCTTGGGGTTGGGTCATACCTTAGAACAATCGCTAAATTGCCATTCTTATATCCAAACATGGCATGAACATTCCATGGACTTTTATAAATTATCACCAACTCACCGACTTTCATTTATTTGCCTCAATGACTCAACGAAATAAGATGGGACCGTTACTCTAAGGTGGTCTTTGAAAAAATATACATCCAACACCAAATATCCATAGTTATAATCCCTAATATTCATAACAAATCCGATGTCATTAGTGGTATATTCTAGCCATTCCCAGTCAGGGAACTCCTCTGTCACCACTATCAAGTCTCCCACTTTTATTGAATAATTCAACCTCTTCACTCCAAAATGGAACTTGTTCCCCGGTGAACATATGCAACCAGTATATCGTAAATAGTCCAATTGGTTCGACTTTGATGCATATACCAATCGTTCCGTTTTCCCAACCGGTGGTTTGGGTGTTACTTATGGCTACTAGGTCACCTACTACCACTTGAATTCCCTCATGCTACCTAGGTTTTTGCCAATAGAGCAATTGACCTTAAATTGACCCAATCGTGTGTTTCCAAACATTTCTTTCATTTGCGGAATCAATCTTTTGTCGTCTCGGTGAAGATCAATGATAACGCTATCATGAATAACAGCAGTGACATGGGATCTTGTTGCTCTAAGAAAATTAGAAATTCTGACAAATCGTTCGAGGGTGTTATCTGATGATGACGATTGGAGTAGATAATTGAGTCCTTTACTAATGGGAGCTCGAATTGTTCGCCCAAACGGGGTCCGTACCATTTCTTCCCCTTCGGAGTAATATCTTTCCAACAGGCTTTCGCGGTTATAGTAATCCGATTTGATGGAAGTTGATTTTTGGTTGTAGAGCCAAGCAAATATTTTTGTTTTTGCTTCGTCTCGAGAAATTTCTTTTTTGAAAACATTTTTAATATTCCATTCATGAATATCCTCCTTTGGTTGCTCATGTCCTTGCAGGGCAAGCATTGTTCTAATTTCAGCAGCATTGAAGTCCAACTCAAGAAACACATCGTTTGTTGGCCGAACATGAACCTTTAATTCTTTCTTAAGGTTTAGCATTGGAAACGATCCTCTTTTGGTTGTTAAGCGACCCGTTACTGTGCCAAACAAATCATAGTCAACATAAGGCGTTGTTTCGCCAAATTGGTCATATAGATGTTTTGCTTTCAAATCGGTGGCGGCTGCTCGGTAGACACCAAATGAATTGAGATTTATTGGGTGCGCCTTAAGCTCTTTGAGCGCACTTTGTGCATTTTTCAATAAGGAATAATGCGCAGGTGGTTCGTAGTTGTCAAAAACCCACTTCGTTATCTCGTTTTTGGTGTCAAAATAGTGACGTAAGTGTTTCTGAGGTATAATGTCATAAAAACATACATCCTCAAGGTTGATTTTGGCTACCATACAGCCCTTGAAGTGTGCTTTCATCATTTCGCTGACGTGTCTCCATCGGTCCTTCAGGAATTCAGGGCAAACATCGTCAATCGACTTCCCTCCTACCAATAAACTTGCGTAATCGACATTCATTCCAAACAAATGATCAGAATATGACCAAGTTTTGGTGATGCCTTCAGGAATCCTATCCCAGATGAACTGTCCATCCAAGTAAGTTCCGGCACAATCCATTTTATTATCTAAAAGTTGAAAAAACATTTGCAGGGTCCTCCGAAATGTGTTATAATAGGTTAACGGCTATTAATAAGATAACATATCTGAAAAGCTTTGTCAAGTCATTTATCAAACTTTTTTTTGTAATAGGTTAGAGAACCTTCTTTGGTATTATACCTGCTGCGAAATTGGGCTTCGATAAACTTGAAAGCTTCCTCAGGTTCTATCTCAAACAATCTTACGGAGGTTTTATGCATAGAAGAGATTTCGGAATTGGAAAACGAAAAAAATTCTTCCATATTTCTTATTTTAATATATAATAATAATATAATATTATAATCTATACTATCAATATTATTTCTTATAGATATATTTGATTTAGTTTTATTATTACATACATACAATTTGTTTAAATTTGGTCTTAAGTATACAAATGAATTATATGTATCCATCAAGTACTGGGATAGTAGATCAAAATCAAAATTATAAGTTTTTAAGAATTGATTCCTAAATACGCCACTGACACTTAGCAAATTGTATCTTTCTCGAAATTTTGTTGTTGTCGGGTGAGCCAAATCAGACACTAAAATACTTGGATTTTGAATGTTAACGGAGAATCCAAATTGTTTAGCCATATTCATGAAAAATTTGTAGTTGGGAGAGTCTAAGATCTCTGTCTCTTTGATAGAGTCATCTGCAAAACCCACTGGTGCAACTTGAATCGCTAAGCCTGAATTAAAAATTGAGCTATTACTAGACTTCATAAAGCCTGATAGAGTTATTTTTGACCCTATGTCATTGTCAAAGATGTGTCCTTCAAATATTTTCAAGAAAGTGTTGAATGAATCTATTTTTCTTTCGTTGGGAAGTATTTTTTTCGTCAAAAAATCGTTCATGAATAAGGACATGAATTGGGAATATTCTTTTATTGGGTCTTCCCAAGCTCGAATAATCTTTAATTCCGATAGGTTTGCATCATCATTTGCAATTAAACTGAGGTTCAATGCATTCTGATATCTTATGTGCATTTCTTTAAATTGATCGCCAACAAAGTTTACAATCTGGAGGCCATCAATTCCAAAATTGATGAGAAACTCTTCGTTTATTACGACTGGGTCTAATTGCCTATTCACTCTCCCATAGAATGTCTTTTCTGCAAAATTAAAGTCCACTACCTGAATCTCAGATGATCTAAAGGCACTTGTTTTGTATTTTGCTCTATCAAACGCTGTTTTTATCGTTTTTGATCTATTGTTTCCTTCGAATTTTGCCATTATTTGCTCACCAAAATCTTGTTAGTCGAACTTTTCACATCATCTAAGCTACCATCGGAGTTGTATGGAATAAAATATAGTTTTCTTTTGCCACTTGTAGAGGTAAATTCTGCATACTCACCAGATACATTGTTACGAGTTGTTGGAATTCTCGGAGGATATTGAGCCACCAAATCATCTATGGTTGGAACTGCCGTAGATGCGCCTGATGCAGCATTTGCAGCTGCAGTTGGCGACGTTGCAGTGCCAGTTTCAACTGAAGATCTTCCTGAATTACCTGCCGTTATTGAAAAGTTAAGCTGCTCCACAATCACATCGTTACAAAAATTTGCATCTCGTGTCGAGGCATTCTCGTTAACACCTTGCTCAATTAGGTCGCTACGGTTATTTTTGGCATTTGATTTAACATTGCTAACTTCTGGTTTTTCATCATCTCCTGAATAGTAATGTTGTGACTTGATAGATGTCGTAAAGCTTTGTGGTGTTAAATTGATACTAACACCAGTAATTGTGTGGTATCCACCAATACCTAAAATGTTTGACAGACTTCGTCTAGATATAATACCAGTCCCTTCGTCGCCTTGGTTGGGATTCCCCAACTCTGTTCCTCCGAATCCATATGGGTTAATCCATAGATCCATCCCTGGATAAAACAAAGTATTGCCAAACATTTCAATCGTAGCTGTGTACACTGAAGATAATTGAAGCAAACCATCAACACCATTTCTAAAGAACCTAGCTTCTCTCAGGTATTGCATGTCTGTTTTTGAAAATTGAACATTCTTGACTATACCTCTATTGGATCCAATTTCAACATGAAATCGACCTTTATCTATATCTTCTTGGTACTTACCTGTCCCGGCATAGGTTAATGCAGAACCATTGCAGCTCAATACGATATAATGGAAGAAATTGTTTACATTTGGACTACCGCCGGTGTCGCCCTTTAAGGGAAGTTTTCCATTTCTCCGTTCGTCATCTGTATTAACAACACGATCTGTATTGTTGATTAATCTACCCAGAGGATCTCTGCCATCTTCTGTGAGAGCAGATACTTGACCTGTTTGGAATCTTACTATTTGTTCTACGCTTCTATTGACACAAGACTCAAGCAAGCCTTTATTGACAATGTGGTTGCTTAAGTTTCTAATAAAATTTAAAACAGGAAAAGTTCTTCTTGTAGACTTTTGATTGAGGATATTTTGCTTGAACCATTCTCCAAAAAAGTCAACCGATATCGGAATGTTTGAAATATTGTAGCTACCCTGTTTGCCATCTGCCTGATAAGGATCGAATTCAAAGTGCCCTAAAACTATTTTAGTATTTTCAAGACCAACTGCTATTTTATCTCCCACGTCAGGATCATAAAGAGAGTCAAGAATGGTATGTAACAAGTCTCCAAAGAAAAAATATTGTATGTTAGTGTCTTGAATGTCCCTTGTGAAGTTTATATCTGGATCGTCTGATAAGAAATTGTCATTCAATACTACACCCAGATCTCCAGATCCAGCATCATCAGCGCTTGTTACGAGAGAGGCGATATTTAGAAGATCGCAAGATCTATAAAAACCATTGGTTAAAAACTGTTTTCTGTCTTCATTATCAATAACAGCAGTAAATATTTTCCCCCTAGAATACATTCTTGTGAGAATGGAATTTAAAGAATTTAATACTAACTCTTCTTCACTAGCTGCCAATGCTGTTTGTAGTTCTCTAAGTTCATCTTTTGTACATTTTTTTGATGTCGCTACATCTAATAATTCGCTTTGATTATCTATTCGTCTTTTTGCTAACTCAGGAGTCGTTAGCGCATCAAACCTGAGGCTTTTTAATGCTGTTTCCAAATATGCTCTATATGTGAAGTTCATTTCAACAGTTCCATCATTTTTGATGCTGAAATCATGATCGATCATACAGAGGTAGAAAGATTTGTTCATTGCCTTTAGTGCATTTTGAAGCCTAGTTAAATCACTCTCGCCATTATTGTCTGAGTCGGTGCTAATGCCTTCAAGATTTTCTGGAATATTGTAGCCCATGTCGACTCTAATTCTATAGAACGTTGGCTCATACTGCCTTAAGCTTGAAATTGAAACACCATTTGTTTTATTGTTGTCGTCTGGCGTTGGTTGAATGATTAGGTCAACAAATCTATATTCTTGATTGTTTGGGTCAAGCCTTCTTCTTGTAAAGTCAGCAAAAGATTGAAAGAAGAGCGTCATCTTGCCCTTAACGTCATTGCGAGCTTCCGCAGGATTTGTTCCATTGAACTCTAGAGAAAAGGACTTTAGCCCCATACCATCTCCTTTATCGAATTGCGAGGAGAGGAAAGGCTTGATTGTTGGTTCTTGCGTTGTTCCTTGGTTTTTTATAAAATTCTTCTCCCTATTTATATCTGCATATGTTGGAAATATAAATTCTGTTTGTCTAAGTTTTCCATCGGGATCATTAAATACTTTGAATAATCGAAATTTTGGAGTAAGCTGAGTCATGATGTGAGGTGGTATCTCAAACATGTAACTAGCATCTCTAGAAGATACAAGGTTTGTCATGAGTTGTTCTGTGTTTTTTGATTTGGCTCGATAGAATCTTCCACCATATGGCTTAGACTTATCAGGCCCATCGGGAGTGGAGCCTTTTTGACGATTAGGTATTAATTGCTCATATTTTGAAGATAATCGATGAATGTTAAGTAATAAAGCACATTGTTTATAAAACCTTTGTCTTTTTTCTATCTGTTCCTCGGTTAATTCTTTTTCCCCCTCTGATACGTCAGAAGTAACAAAAGCTCCGGCAGCAGCAACTTGTATTTCATTAATTTCTTCATCACTAAGCACACCATCTGCAGCAATATCTCTAGAGCTGGATGCGTCGGCAAGATCTTTGAAGTATTGTAATCGTCGAGCCAGCTCTTTATCTATTGCTATTAACTTATATACTTGTGTGATGAAGTCATCATTAAACTTGGCATTTCTTGTATTGACAATTGCTGTCTCTAATGGTTGTCCATCACCTGTCTGATTTAATAGCTCAAAGATAAAATTTGCATACTGATCTCGAATAAGTTTTGCGACATAGTCTTGAGGAACCTTAGGTGCAGGGGGCTGATTTGGTAGAAGACTCTTGAAAAAATTTCTGAACTTTTCGCCAAAAGTTTTTGGTATTTCTGTGTAAAGTTGAAACTGATAGGTGGTAATCTCTTTGCCTTGCAAGCTTTCATCATTTCTCAATACATTTAATGCATCTTCATTATCGCCAAACACGCCACTTGGGAATGTGGTCGTATCTGCTTCTAAATCTTGTTTTATTTCATCCCATTTATTTGGTGTAAATGCTGCCTGCCTTATTCTTTTCATTGACCCTGCTGCATCACTGAGAAGAGTTAGATTTGGATCAATTTCCCAAAAGAGTTCATTACCGCTCGTTTTTGATTCAAGATTAAATAATATGACGTCACTGTTAATTTGAATATTGACATCTTCTAGTTTTCTTATTTTTTCTTGAACCTTATTTGCAACATACTTTCCAATGTCGTCAATACTATAATCTTGTTCGATGACTTTCCCGATCACAAAATTAGTTCCATAGGTTTTAGAGAAAGTCCCGTCTTCCATTGTTTCAATCAATGTGTTTATGAAGATTTCTTTGTTTTTTGCAGAAAGAGCAGTGGCGCCATCTTTAAACTCAGGCTGTTTGTTTGTAAATTTGTATACCCCAATACCATCTTTTTCGATAGCCCTAACCTTTTCTTTAGTTAATATTTTTTGAACATATTCAAAAAACGTAAATGTTTTACCAGTGCTGTCATTTTTTATTTTTGCAAGATCTTGACTCATTTTGCCAAATGAACTAACACCCAAGTAATAACTTAACTCATCGGACCCATCCTTGTACTTGATTGGAACATCTCGTTTGAAATCGTCAAGAATGCCGTTCAATTCTTCAAGAAAATCAAAATTGGTAATCGCATCCTCCATCCTCCCTGACACAGACATCTCAGTGCTTATATCCAATACCAAAAACCTTAAATTGCGTGCAACTTTTGGTATCGGATAATCTTGGGCTAATTTCCCCTTCA
>Ga0098043_1000286_pt1 | contig 17430 bp, 6 predicted proteins | sample 9B_taG_FD_92581 | JGI IMG/M metagenome (GOLD analysis project Ga0098043, IMG submission 92581) | Marine viral communities from the Subarctic Pacific Ocean - 9B_ETSP_OMZ_AT15188_CsCl metaG | ecosystem: Environmental > Aquatic > Marine > Oceanic | place: Subarctic Pacific Ocean | collected 2015-01-10 | reverse complement strand
AGAGAAAAAAATTGGTCACCAAACATTTTCACAGTTGCTAGTTCAACTAGGATCCCGAGTACTTTGATAGAGAGCGCATCCTTTCAATTGAAAAGGTGTGTTGATAGCGAGGTAGTGGTTTCATACGGTACCGGTTCGCTAAAACACACAGGTCTGTCTTATGATGTGACCGGGAATTATTTTAAATTAGACACTTCTTATTTAGAATCAGGCTACCAGTATGAACTTAGTTATGTTTTCTTCAATGAAGATTCAAATTCTTACGTGGAGCAACCCCACAGATTTAAGTTCAGAGTGGTAGATGATGAGTATTAAAGATTTATTTAACAAAAAAAATTATAGTCAAATATCAAAAGGCATACCTTTAAGTTCCGCTTCACTGGAAGCAGAAGGGACTGCAATGATAGAGGCTAAAAGGAAGCAATTTGACCGTTTCATCCCTCCAATAAATTTTGGTAGTGCTAGTGCCTATGCAAAGTTCGGTTCTGCAGAAATGTATTACGAGAATGCATTTAAAAGAATATATCAACAATACCCTTACGATGGTACTCTGGCTGAAAAGACTGAGTTTGAAAATTCTTCATCATTTTTGGACCGGTATGTATTTGATAACATATATCCCCGAACAAATGGTTACGCTGTTTTCTCGGCACAAGGTACGGCACACACAGCCGTCGCAGGAGGTGGTGGGTTTTCCAGACCAACAACAGCAGAGTACATATATATTCAAGGTGGCCCACATACTGCATCCGGTGGAATGGTTAATAAAAAGTTTGCTAACACTTTTGATAACTCTATGGTTTATAGTGTTGTTTCTGGATCCAAAAAAGGTTCAAGTTTGGAAACCAATATGGTTTCTGGTAGTACTATCGAATTTTGGATGAAAAAAGGAACTTTTGTTTCCGGAAACGCGAAACAGGTCATTTTTGATATGTGGAATGGAATGAGGAACCAAGATCACAACGATGATTACGGACGTTTAACTCTCATGTTGTCTAGGTCAACCAATGCGGGAGACAAGCCTTTTTCACTGACACTGAGATCCGGGAGTTCGGGTTTCAACAATCTAGCACTAGGTAGTTCCCAAGCATCTAGTTCAGTTATGGACAACAACTGGCATCACTATGCGATAACAATACAATCCGCTTCCGGAAATTCATTAAAAGCAGAATTATATATTGATGGAGACTTGGATTATGCAATTGTTTCGGCTGGTAATTATATACCAGAGGTGCCCATCAAAACTAGCGGCCTAAATGCTTATCTAGGGGCCTTGGTAACTTCTTCCTTGGATAACACTGCTACGCGAGCCGGCGATGGAAAATTGAGTGCTTCTCTGGACGATTTTAGGTTTTGGAAGGTTGCGAGAACACCAGAGCAAATTAATCATACATGGAACATTCCCATTGGTGGTGGTACCAATAAGCATGATTCCAACAAGGATTTGGGGGTATACTACAAGTTTAACGAAGGGATTACCGCAACATCTTCGACAGACTCTATCGTTCTAGACTACTCTGGGAGGATCTGTAACGGCGAATGGACAGGATACGCTTCTGCTTCCAGAAGGACAACTTCTGCTTTTGTAGAATCAGGTAAAGTTGCTAGAGAATTCAAAGATCCGATTATATACTCGTACCACCCAGACGTAACTGCAAGCATAAGACAATACAGAGCATCAGGATCCTTGGCTGATAAAGAGAACTCTTCGATGTTTTATAGCCTATTTCCCGCTTGGATGCAGGAAACAGACACACAAAATGGAAAACAATTAAAGAAACTTAGTCAAATAATTTCAAGTTATTTTGATACCCTCTGGCATCAAATAAATTTCCTAAACAAGATGCACGATAGAGAATATATAACAGGATCCAGCAAGGCTTTGCCTTTTGCAAAAAATCTGTTGCAAAATAACGGTTTCATGATGCCTGACCTCTTTGTCGACGCATCCATAGCAGAAAGATTTATGAAAAAAAATGAGTCTCACGTATTCGAGAAAGAGTTGATTGAGACTAAAAATTTGATATATCAAAACATATATAATAATCTTTCGTTTATTTATAAGTCCAAAGGGACGGAAAAGTCATTTAGGAACTTCTTCAGAGCAGTAGGGATCAATTCGGATTTAGTAAAACTCAAAATGTACGCAGATGATTCAACATATGTTTTGAGAGATAATTTACAACTTCGGTCATTAGAAAAAAACTACATAAACTTCAATACAGAATTTAATATGGGCGGGACCATATTCCAGACATCCTCCTCTGCTGATAAGGCTAATTCTTTTATACACAGTGGCTCAGAAGAGATGAATAAAGCATTTACGATCGAGACCGAGATTGTTTTGCCTTTAAAGAATAATATAGCTAATAGCAACTATTTCACAACTAATTTTCTAACCGCATCAATCGTCGGCTTAAAATTTCCAAATTCTAATCCGGATGTGTTTACGCAAGCCTCCGGCTCTAAAGATATACATATTATCGTTGCTCGTGATAAATTTGACCACCAACTTTATGATGGAGACTTTCAAACAGTTAGGTTTGGTATATCAAGTAGTCATAATTCTATAGGTGTGCAATACGGACCCAGAGTATACAATCAATATAAAGATAATAAATGGAATCTATCTTTGACTTTCAAGGATCAAAAATATCCTTACACTAGTTTTGTGAGTGGAAACGTCACTACTCCCCCAACATATGATGTGTGCTTATATGGTATAGAAACGGACGGAACCATATCTAGAAACAATTTTAAACTGGAGACTACGTCTACCGCTAGCGTTATAGTTGGTGGGGCAAAAAGACTATATGCTGGAGCCCACAGAACAGACTATACTGGTCAATTATTATTAAATACAGACATCAAATTGGGATCTGTGAGATACTGGCAGTGTTTTGTACCCACCGGTGCAATTGCTCAACATGCTTTTGATCCGGATTCGTACGGTTCAACGCGCGCTTTTATGCCGGACACAATTATGAACACTTCGGCATCTATACCTAGGGCAGACATGTTGGTTTTGCATTGGGCATTTGATAATATGACCGGTTCCGGACCGGAAGGTCAACTGAAGGTATTTGACTTATCTTCTGGGTCTTACTCTGATTCGTCCTTAGCAAAAACTTACGGAGAAGAGGATACTCGTTTATTGAAATCCATGCATATGGGTCGTGGTTTTGGATTTTTAGCCAATTCAACCAGTTCAATTAGTAAAGAGTATTTATATTCAGCAAAAAAATCCCAACCTGACGATATATATTCTTCTGATTTAGTGAAAATAAAAGACAATTCATCTGAGAACTTCTTCATTGATGACGATGTTTCTGATAACTTTTATTCTTTTGAGAAAAGTTTATATGGGGTTATCTCACAAGAGATGCTTAATATGTTCGCGACAGTCAAAGATTTTGCTAACATTATAGGCCAACCAAACCAAAAGTACCATAGTAAATATGGACGCTTGAATCAATTGAGGGATTTGTTTTTTGAAGATGTTGAGAACGATCCGGATATAGAGAAGTTCACTAGGTTTTACAAGTGGATCGATGACTCTATTTCAACAGCTATCGCACAACTAATTCCAGCCTCAACAAGATTTTCTAACTCCATAAACAACATGGTTGAGAGTCATGTTCTAGAGAGAAATAAATATGCAAATCGCGTAGGGCTGCTGACCCGTAGAGAATCAACTGAAGGTTCTATTAAGGGAGTGTCTGAATTATTGTATGACTGGGAATCTGGTCACGCACCGGTTGGATATAAGCCATTTACAAAAGCGATTGGTTCCATACTTTTAGCTGCAAACCCATCGGATGGTGAGACAATTGTTATTAGTGATGGTACAACATCTGTTACATTTACATTTAAAAATAGTGCTACTGCTGATACCCATGTTGAACTAGATAGTTCAGCAGAAGATACAACAACAGAGTTAATATCAGTCATAAACTCAACTACTAGTCTTAACGTTACTGCTAAAAGATCAGGGTTGACTCTTGTACTTCTCGAGAATGATAATTTTGGTTCCGCTGGGAACGTTGATATAACAGAAACTATGGCCAATGCCGCTAACATAACTTTGGGCATGTACGGTGGAGGTGTTACCGAAGCAGACCAAAAGCAAAATTGTTTGTGGTGGTCGGACCGTGCAAAAACCCCAGAAGTAGGTGGCCACGCATCCTCAATTAATACAATGAGAGATGTGGTGAACAATCACTCACTACAGTCATCCGGACTTACGAGAAGGAAAGTTGATGGGACCGCTTATTTTGGCTCAACTTACGCAATCAGAAAACTATCTAAGCCATACAACCTCAGTGCAATTCAAAAAAGGACCATACATGGTGGGGTAAATTTCTCTACTCCTATAAACAAATTATTTATGTTAGAATCTGTCGCTCCGTTCGGTACTCAGGCAACTGTCCCGAATAATGTTATAACAGTTGGCGTAGGCCCCGGTACCACCGGAATATCAAGTGCTAAAATATGCAATGATAAGAAACAGCCAACAGAAAAATTTAAATTTGCAATTGAAGCCCAAGTCGGCAAAAACAGTGATGATGCTAGCGGCTATAGCCACAATATGAAAGGCAACAGGATATTTCCATTTAATTTTGTATCAGGGACTGTACACACTGGATATAATGCTGAGACCAAAAAGAATTATAGAAATGATGTGATTATCACTAACTTGCATTCTGATATTACCGATTACTCAAACGAGATACCAATGCAGGGACCTTTTACCGAAACACACGTTGGTGGCCACCAGTCTAGACATGTTTCGCTAAACTCGGTCAATGTAGAGAATACACTTATGATTTCCGGCTCCTCTGGAGGAGCGTTTGCTACTGCTCTGATAAGATTTACTTCGTCAAACAACTCGCTAGTTTCTGGTGACTCTGTAACAGTTACTGATTTTTACGACACCACTGTTAAAGCGGATTTTGGTAGCCACTATGATTTACTTAACAATAAGTGGACAAGTGCGTTGGAATTAAAGGAAATACTAGAAGCCAAACTAGAGGTTAACGTTTCTATTGTTACTTCCGCTGGTGCGTCTAGTGCAACAATAAAGACACTAAATATAACCCAAAAAGAGATAGGTGCCGGCGGTAACAGCAAGGCATTGACCGGCTCCAGTAACAATGGTGCAATACACACAGTTAATTTTGCCGGAGGATCTAATCCGAGCTTTAGTGCTGGTAGAAACGTTAACTTGAATGATAATGAAGATAGGCCTGAAGCCTTTGCTATCGTCATGAAAGAACATCCGGTTCTTCTCGATGCAGATGGTGCCTTTGGTGTTGTTCCTGCTGATTATGGTAATACTACTCACCCTGCGGGAACTTTACAATATAACGTTAATAGACCAAGAGCGACTCGATACCGCGATGAGCATGCAAAGAGACCGGTAAACATTAGAAACATCCAATACAATACAGGTTCTTCTGTTGTTGGAAACTTTCGAAATGGTAGGGAGATTGTCATGCTAAATGGTACAACTCAGAAGAGATGGTACAAGAGTAACAACACTACACATCTTCCTTCCGATATACAGAGTAATTTACCAGATACAACAAATTATTTAACGCTAATGAATCAGACCCCATTCCTTTCAGTTGGAAATATTTTTGGAGTGGATAATTCAATAATACCCACCACTGCACGAGATGGGCAATGGACCAGCGCCCGACACCCAGACGGAGCCAGTTTTTTTGATCACTTCTCTGCAACTGGCCATGTTGCGATTGATAGACACACAAACCCAGCAAACGGTCCGGGCACTATAACTGGTATTTCTTCAATTTCATTCACTAGAGGAGATGGGGTAACCTATTTCTTCAGATTCTCAACCAGTAACGCCAACGGAACTACATTCGGGTCAAACAGATATTACGTACAAGTAACCGCTGCACAGTCAGCAGATGCTTGGTATGAAGCAATCATAAACCTTATGGATACCATGAGTATGGTTTGGAACGGGACCGCCATTAATACGATCAGAACTTCTGTTGAAAACCCAAACACTTTTTCAAAGAACGGCCAAAACGTTGGTCTTTATATATCGGCCGGACTTAATGAGGGTACAGAAGGCGGAGGAGAAGAAATAACAAAATCAGAGGCCTTAGCACTTCTGGGGAATAATAATGTTCGTGTATACATAAATATTACAGAAAGGCAACTCCAAGGCAACGCCGGGAACAGAACCAGTTGGTATAATAATTCTCACCCTAGCTTGAACGATTATCTAAGCGGTTCACAAAATATAAACGGCGGAGGATCTCGCCAAATAGACCCGGTGGACAGAGTTATACAAGTACCTACTGGTTCTAAATCAACCTATGAAATTAAATCTAGATTCTCTGCTCCCGGAGGCCCAGAAGTACAATCTACCGGGTATCTAGATGCTGTCTCTCACACCTTTAGTCCACATAACTCCCTTAACTTCAGAAACTTATCCGTTTTAAACGATAGTGGTGAAAATAATGCGATTAGAATAGTAGACCACCTGAACAAAAGAAGGGGTCTAAGGAGCCTTTTAGCTGTTCATCAAGGTCGTGGAGGCCTAGATTCAGAATTTCTAACAGTTCTTAGTGCTAGTAATTACGGTATTAGTGGATCATATGTAAAACAACACCGTAACACGTCTAGAAGAATGCAATTTTCTGGTGAGAGCATAATTACAGGTAGTAAGAATGACAATGGTTACTTCTCTTCGACTATACCAAGAAGCGATTTTCAATACGGATGGATCAATGCTGCTATTACAGGATCAAACTTTAGAAACAAACAAAGGGTTCTCGGCCATGCACCGTCTTCTGGACTGGTCACCTCTTCAGTCGGAATGGTTGCGGCAATTGTGTTTCCCACCAGTTCTCATCTACGATCTAATTAGGAGTCTTGAATGCCAATAAATTTGGATTTTATAGGGTTAAATACCTTTCTAAATGAACCAATAAGTTCCTCTGGAGGCCAAAATGTCCTAGGGTACCCGTTGGGACTTGATCTGAGCAACTATGAGAATGTAGAAGTTGTGAGGATAGCTAGTGGATCCACATCAGCAACAAACGCCGTTGCTGCTAGGAGAAGGAGAGAGGGAGAAGCTGCGTTGTTTCATGTTCTCAACACTAAAAGGAATGGTCCCTATGGCTATAGTTCTTGGCAGCAATTGAGGGTATCACAAAATCCCCTAACCAGATATCATAACAAAAACAGTGATTTCACTTTTGTGACCAATCGGGGAGAAACCAGAGGTGTATTGACCGATATCAATAAAGATGTCCCTAGGAGGGATAAATACAGCGCTATTCGTCAATTTGAAGAGCCTCCGGTAACTTCCAAGACTTTCCCTTTAGTTTGGAATGTAGGTGCTCATGAAAGAGTGGGTAATGATGAATTTTCCTTGAGTCGTTTCTCTATAAAATCTTCTTATGGTAATTATCTCCTCGCCTTTTCAAATCTCGAAGTAAATAACGAACTAGGTACTAAAATTAGTGATGATGATTTAGAGTACTATATGATCAAAAATATGTACATCAGTGGCGGACTGGACGATGAAGGCAGCCCGATTACTCATTGGGAATTCCTAAAGTATCGCGAGACAATATATCCTAAGGCAGAGTACGCCTTCAGGAAAGAAAACAGAAGAAGATTTAATTATACCTCATCTTTTAAAGCTAAACGTGAAGATAGGACGCAATTTTTTCTAACTAATTCGTTTGGTTTTGTTGGATTTGACCTAGCTATTGTGGACGGGAGAGCAGATGTATACACGCCACTAAATTTTTCTCAATCATCTTGGCCACTGGATGTCGGAGAAGATTTTCAACAAACGCCAGAACACAGAATCGCAACTCTTTTTACTGCCTCAGGGCAAAGCACTTCTCCATCTTCGCACCTTCCCAATCAGCACACCCCATATCCACACACAGATGCCGAAGGGAACACTCAGACCTCCGGCCCGGGAGTTGGCGGATCTGGCTTATTAATGAATAATTATTCTCAGTTCGCACAGAACCTACTTTCGCCGGCCGGCACGGTGCAACTATTTAACGGTAGTGCAGTTGAGTCGTCGACATATTTCATATTAGATAATGTTATGGGAAGGGGACCAAATTACTCTAGGAGGCATACACTTCGTGAGACTTCAAGTGTATCAAATCCATCTGGTTTTGCAAATCATCGCACTGGCTCAAGCGGCCATTACAACAAAAATAATATAAAATTCCAAGGAAATGCAAGGTGGCAAGCGGGAGAGATGGCCGGTAAGCAACCTTTCCCAAACTCATATGAAGAATATTCATCATTGATGAGGTTGAAGGCAAAAGACTACACAGTCCTACCAGAATTTGTTATAAGTCGACACATAAGGAGTATAGCAGAGAGTGGCTCATCCTTTAGACCTGAGAATATGTTTGAAATTTCCGGCGGAGAAAGTGGGAATAAAGACTCCTCCAGTCCAGATTTTTATAAAGTTTATTCTACAACAGATTTCTTAAGACATTTTGATTTAATAAACGAGCACCATGAAGGATTCGCTGATTCAAAGGTGTTGACCTTGAGGTGCAAGGCTATTAAAAAGTTCTTGCCTTATGAGGGTTTTTACCCATGTCAAAGAACAGCCAAGTTAGCCGAGCAATTTAATAGTTCTTATCTAGATTTTGTAGGTCGAGATAATTTTCAAATTTTTCCGGGATCAAACCCCCTTGCAAAAGATTATCAATCATCAGACCAACCAAAGCAATTATTAATGACTCCGCTGTTTTCACCCGGCATTTTGTTTAACACAATAAAATCCGGGATTGCATGCGATTTCCCAATGTACACTAACGGCAAAACCATTTCCGCCAATGACTCAGGGTCGATTTATGGTGACCTAGGTACTGCGTTATTCAACGATTCCCTGTTTCCGCTATATGTTAAGACTCCGGACAGTTTACAGTCTGTGCTAGGAGCGAACTTTAACCTAACATCTATAACAGCTAAGGAAAACAGTGCCGACGATGGCGGGGTAGACCAGACAAATTCAGCAGATCATAACGTTCGGACTTCTCAAAACCCTCTGGGGTACAGAGTGCCCTTTGAGGCCATGCTGTCTCCGGAAAGATATCTTTCTCAAAAAACATTCCGCAATTTAGAACCACACGCTAGCGGAAATTTATCAGCATCAATTCAATGGAGCGGACAAGGCGATGATCTATATAAACTTATGGCGAACAATTTCTTCGCTGAGGTTCCAAGTTTCTTTCTCAAGAACCAAGGGTTTACTTCTTTGGTTTCCAAGAAGCAATCTGAATTTAAAAAGGTAGTAGCAGACAAAAAATATTCTATGAGAATCAAGATGTACCGGTCTATGGACACCAAAAGACTCGCTGTGTCTTCTTCTAATGGTATTGTTTATTTCCCTCCCCAAGATATTATAAGCGCCAGCAACAGCCCTAGGGAAACTTTCACCATGTACTCTAGACCATCTGCATTTGGTCCTCCATCTCTTGGAGTTTCTGGGTATTACGCCTACGAAGATGGAAACTTAGATCAGGTGTGGTATGGAGATAGAATTCACATCACTGGGAGTAATTCTTCAGCCGGCCGGAGAAACAATATACATATGGATTCTAGGCACGGATTTAATTTCCCTTATACTCCACCGTATTATCATGGTGAGGCTTGGATGGATATACACGTATCGTTTTCTGCCGGAGGAATAAAGTCCGTGTCAGAAATATTCGAGGCTGTTAATAAATCCATATCTGAAACAACTGTCCACAAACCAGTCGATTATTTCAGAGCAACAGATGTTTTTGCCCGTGGCCACCACTTAACGACTGCTTCGTACGGATACGGACCCCAGAGTTTTTATAAAAATAATATAAACAAAAACGCCATGCAACTGACTGCTTCTTTGAATGTTTTTGGCGAAGGTGCTCTTAAGTCTATAGATCTTTTGGACGACAATTCTAGACAAGAAGTTAACCTAGTCGTTAACACGCAAGAAGAAAATGAAAAACGCTGGGTCATACAAACTAAGTTTGAGACCCCTATGTTAAATTTTAACCACCTGAAGGATGCAGGAGGTACAAACTCAAACATTACACTCCCATCAGTCACTGGGTATGATAAGGCCGTTGTGCCTGTTGGAATGTGGCACCAATACGGCCGTATACCTAAAGTAAATGAAGGTGTTTTCCTACAGGTAACTGATATACCTGATCCATGGGTTAGGTCTTATGAGGGTGCACCAGATGCAGATTACGTTGCTGCTGGTCTGTTTACAACAGGAGAGGACTACCTGCCTTCACGAACCGGCTCTTTGGCTGATTTATGCGGATTCAGTAATGAGCCCATAAAACTTGGCCAAGTCGCACAGGAAAAAGAAATTAGTGAAGCAGTGGTTGCTATTCCGTTTGTGGAATCCAACGGTCGTAAGTCCTTCTTTAAACTAGATGCCGACTCCGTACAAGTATATTTGACCCCTGCGTTAAAAAATACATCAAAATTGGGCCTATCAATTAAACAACAGATAGACAAGATGAAGAGGTATGTGATACCTCCAAATTTAGATTTTACTCGAAATAAAACAGTTTCTCCCATCGCGATGTACATTTTTGAATTCAAGCATATACTGACTCAAAAAGACTTATCAGATATATGGCAGAACTTACCGCCTGATTCTATAGCCAATCAGTATCAAGAATCAACAGCGATTATATCGCACCCTCTTATACAAAAAGAATTGTTAGGCAGCGGAGTGGCTGGTAATAATAAAAATTCAGAGATGCCCCAACAATTAAGATGGATGGTATTTAAGGTCAAGAAACGAGCAGCCAGTAATTATTTTGAAAAAGTTTTCGACAAAAATTCAAATTTAGGAGAAACAGAGTTCAAAAGAATAAGTAAAGTTGCTGCCGATGCATTTGGTAACACCACAGACATTCAATTCAATTGGCCATATGACTTTTTCTCATTGGTAGAGTTAGTTAAAATAGATGCTGAAGTTGAGTTTAATAATGTTGATTATAGCAACTTTGAAGAGACCCTACCAGAAATAAGCACAATTCAAGCCAAACCTAGATCAATAAAGAAAATTGATCAAAATTTAGATCCAAACGAGTTCAGAGTATCTCTTGCGGATTCTGATGCACCTACTCCGATTGAGTCAGCAAAGGAAATATTCCTAGAAGAAATTGCTGATAGTCTTGAAGACGAGGCAAGTAATTTAGTAGACACCAGTGAAGAGAATGTTGATAATATGCAGACGCAGTATCAGCAGGAACAAGAGGAACTAGTAGCAGAAGAGATATACCAAGCCCAGTTGGTGCAATTAGAAGAGGACTTTGTCGACCTCCAAGAAGACTTAGAGGACAAGACTGGTGACGACGATGTAGTGACTGCGATGGGACCATCAGGGCCGGGAGGCGCTGTAGTGCAAGATCCGGATCAGATAAACCAATCAGTTAATGCACTGAACAGACCAGATGTCGAAGATACGTTTTATAATTAGGGGTACGATATGACTTTTTTTAACAAAAAAACCGAAGTAATGAATATAGAGTTAACTCCATATGGGAGATACTTGTTGTCCATTGGAAAACTAAAGCCAAAATATTATGATTTTTCGGATGATGATATTATATATGACATCTCAACCGACGGAGCCTCAAAAGAATCTCCTCAAGAAGCACATAATCGAATTGTGACTAATACCCCGAAACTTAAGTCTGTTGTGGCCAAGAAAGGTGTAGAATCAGATGCTCAAGAAGATTACAGTTCGACAGCAGGAATGAATATTTCAATTGATAACACTAGGACATTATCCCAAGAAGTTTCCTACAACCAGAATGGTATTTCTCCAATGGGAAAAAGTTCGTACGAATCAAGCATTCTCCCTAGTTTTCAGGTCACAACCTTGCAGGGTAGAATAACTGGTAGTGTCGCACACCTATCTTCTTCGATAGTTCAATTGCCCATACCACAAATCGATATTGACCTTGTTGTTACCGCTACGACAGCATCAGCTGTTAATGTTAACTTTGAGCAGTTTGAGTACGCTAGTTTTGTTGACGACGATGGTAAATTTGTTTACTTGCAGTTCACCAATCCAATAATTCATTTAAAAGAATTTGGTTCTTTTTATGAAAAAGAAAATTTTGAGATTGAAGTTTTTGAAGTAAATAATGATTATACATATTCTTACCAAGGGCAAATTGTCGGAGCAAACAACCGTCATCAATCTTTAACCCCGAAAAAATTTAAAATGTACAAACAGCCTATAGTGAATGATATGTTGGTGGATATAGAATATGCAGACGCTGTAGGTTACTCAGACAAAGCCGCCACCGACGACATGGTTCAGTATTTTTTCTCGTTACAACTGGATGAAGATATTCCTCGCGAGGATTTATGTGAAGCCGTTGATAGTGTGGACATAAACAATAAATTTTTAGATGAAGAGTTGATATGTCCGGATATCAGAACAGAGAGGTTCGACATTTACAGCAGTAGAGTCGACCCATCAGACCTAGAGGATTGTGACTAATGGGTATTAAAGATGTTGGAACAGAAAATTTACCGAACGTATATGTAGACAGTATAGTTATATCCGCTGGTAATCAATCAATCAGGGTTCGGTGCTTAATAAAAGACCATAAATCTCCAAAATCTTGGCGCGGACGAGTAGAGTTGGAAGATCTATCTGTGAGGGTCGTACTTTTTCATGATTCCCTTTCTGTAAGTGGATTCAACGATGCGACATTGGGTCTTAATTCCGGCCAAGATTCATTGCAAAATTACAGCCCCAACCAGACTTCTGAGCCGGTTGATTATTTTTCGAAATCATCTTTGGCTCGAGAATTTAACATGGTTCATACCGATGTTTCTATGGCATCAGATGAGGCGTTTTATTTTAAAACTTTTGAATTTTTAGTAGCAGACCAGAACTTTATAATAGAATCCAGTAATATAACCGTATATGCGGCTTGTTTTATGGATGGTTTAAATTTTGATAATGAAATGTTTAATCGATTTTACGGACCCATGGCTTCTGAAAAAATAATTGTTGGAGGCTCCGTCAATAATACGTCCGGATACTTTTTTGATCCGGTTACAAATGAAGAGTATGGCGGCCCTGTGCATGAGCATAATGGGGTTTATATGGTCGGCTCATATCATAGCGACAGGCCACATGCTACCTTAAGATACGTAGTTGAACCAAATAATAAAATAACTGTGGAGAGTTAATATGTCTAATGTAGCATCTTTTTCTGTGGAATCTCAAACCGGCAACAAAGAAGTGGTTAGCGTATGTCATATAAACATGAAATCTTTATCTTTAGAGATATCAGACATTGCTAATATATTGTTTAAAAACAACATTGAAATGTTCAACAGGATCAACAACGCCAGTAAGATAACCAGCATGAAATTAATAAGGCACTCTGTAGTAAAGGGTAAAATGAGATCGAATAAATTATCAACAAGAATCATATCCCCGCTTGAATCACATGATGAAGAGATTGCTGTGTTGTCCTTCACAGATGGTATTTTAGAGAAAAAGTCTAGATATCGATGGCCATCCGGTAAAACTTCTGATGTGTCTTTAAGAAGTCTTTTGGTTGCTAGTAAAAAAAATATTCTAAACACAGACCAACCCACCCTAGATGATATTAAGTCAGCACAACTAATATGCACGTCAAAAGAAATAAGATTATTTCAGAACTTAGGAGTTAAAACATTTCTATTCACAGACAACCTTTTTAACAAAGAAAATGTCGTAGAATTAGCATACACGCTAGAGGTTAGGGTGCAAACCGTCTTTAAAGATTACATAACAAATAATATTTCTAAATTAGAAAAATCTATAAATTTTGTGAGATCATATTTGAATCAAATACAAAATGGAAATTTGTATAATCACGAATCAGAAAACTATATCCAGTCCTTTATAAAAGAAAACTTTGGGGCAATGGGGATTGAATACCCTTTTGTTACATTAGATACTCAACAAAATAGAGACGCCATAGGGAATTCTAGTTTTGGTACTGTTGGTAAGAATTTATATAATTCTAAATTACTTTTAACAAAAGCCGTACCCCTATCCTTGTATGACCAGACAGTACTTGATTTGTTGCCGATAAAAACTTCCAACCCACACAAAGTATCGAAGGTACTAAAGGATCTAGAGAGTACATTGAGCGATCTACAAAAAACTTATTTGAAAACTAAATCCTCCATAAACGACCGAGGTAAGACATCCGTGTCTATGTCTAAAAATACAACAAACACACTAGTGTTGCACACAAAAGAAAATTTTGAATTTGATAATGATGATATTGGATACAACATATTTTCAAACGCCCGTTCTATGCCTGAATTTACAATCTCCCAGATGAAAAAAAGAGTGCAATCAGAATCTAGAAGGTATTGTTCTGCTCTAGACAATCCCGGTAAATTACCTAATTTAGTGAACAATGAAAAAGCACAGTTTACTAATAAAAGTTCAACTTTCGGATTCTTAACTCCAATTGGGATTAAAGATGGAAAAGACCTGCTGGATACGTCGCGAGGTATTTTTTCTTTATCACCAGAAGAAGTGAACACTTTTCGTATGAAAAAAGCAATAAAATCCTCGGCCAAGAAAGCAAATAGGTATACCAAAAGTGTATCCCAGAATAAAGTTGGATCAACAGCCGCAGGAACTTTTAATTTATCAATAGGAAAGCCGATAAAATCAGCCCTACAGGTCAAAAGAAGTGGCGAGGTTGACCCTTACGTCGACGCTAAGGAATATTTTGGGGATTCGAGTACGTTTATAATAAACAAACAGTTTTCAGACACCGATGATTTTAAGAAAAGGTTTAAAAAACTAAACAAAACCAACAGAAAGATTCTTTCTAGAATGGTGCCCAGAGCGTTCTTAACCAACAAGAGTAAAATAAACTCCACAAAACAGTTAAGTATAAAAGATCGAGATTCCAAAATAAGCAAGGCAATACTAAAGGGAGCCATCAGTGTTGATAGTATCCCCCCACAAATCAGAGCATTAGCACTTGCTCCACCACCAAAACCCGCTCAAAACGATCCGATCAGAAATTTTAAAACAGCCGGTATCATCGAGGAGACACAAATGAATGTGTACTCAATCAGAGCAATGGTTGGGTTCAACAGAGACGAGAAAGGTTTTTTGAACATGAACTCTCCTATATTTAAAACCCTAGATCTTTCAACTTTAGATTCAGACCGGCCTGTATTGGCTTTTGCCGACAATTATGAAATTCCCGAGGTGGGACTTTTAAAAGATATATCCCCGGCAACTATTTACAACAGAATGATATACATAAGAGGAAGGAGACCAAATGGCAGCCAGTGAGCCAACTATAAACACTAGTCCACCAGTACTAGAGGAATTTGAAATTAATCCGTCTCAAGTCAGCAATATTAGTTTAGTTGCCACAGACAGACATTATCAAGTTTCAAATATAATCTTGCAAGACCCCACGAGAAATGGTATATTGCAGTTCTTCCCAACTGTTTCCGCGCAACCAACAGAACCTACACCAGAACAATCGACAGAAAACTCTATGAGGCCAAATCGAACTGGTGGCCAAACCACTACCGGATATACGCCCGGAGGAGATGCGTACTAATGAGTAATATTTATATAGAAAGCAAAAACTTCATAGAAGATGCAACATCTATTCCGGATAGGTTAAGGAGTGAATTAGGTCAGTATTACTCCAGAGATCCTCTGGGTGCCGTTGTGCCCACTAGATTTGAAAGTAATCGACTCCTTTCTTCATCGGTTTCTCCGGGGGAAAGAAATGATCAACTATTGTTCCCAACTTATAATCATTTTATAAATGTGTACGGAAGAGAAAGTGAATTCAGAGACCAACAACAGTGGGCAGAATTTGTCGAACAAATTTGTATAACCGGTCAAGTATATGAGAACCACTCATTCATATTAGATTCGTACGACAACAGTTCAAATGTTGTTTATGAATACCATGATTTTACGTATGAAGATCTTAGTAAAGAATACGACACAAATTTACTATTGAATTATAATCTGATGAATTACAGGTTCAATAATGAGTCTAGTACAATACAGAATATGTCCTTGATTAAATCAATTTACGACCCACCGAATATCGAAGCGCCGAATTCAGAAGATACTTTTAGACTACAATTACTTGAATATCCTCTGCGAATTCAGGATTATGCTGGATCGATAGTGGAGCTAGATAGGAAACAAAGGAACATATTTGACTTCCGGTGGTTTTCTGAACTTCGAAACAAACATGGGGTATCTAAAGAGGTGATGCCTTTTTACTATGATTTGACTGTGACTCCTAACACTACAGTGGACTCTTTCTTACATTCATACCTAGAAGAGTCAGGGATGTCTAAGTTTGTTATGCAAGCCATCAAAAACAATACCCTCTTTAGGTTCTTTGACTACGAAGATCCTTCGGGCGAACAGGTGAGTCCAAACCAAATCAAGTCTCATGATTTGACCAACATTTTAATTAATTATAATTTTTCTAATTTTGTTGAAGGAGATGATGAGTTGTTTTTGCACCAACAAGAGTCGCAAATAAACTCCAATGATCCTTCGAACCGGTTTGTAAATATAGTAGGTAGGATAAGGTTTCTAGAAAATTACAGAAACTTATTGAAACTACAGTCTCAAGATTATCATGATGTGATAAATTGTATGCCCTCTATATTATCTTCTGTTGGGTGGAAAATAGAGAAGTATTATTTAACAGATCAGACAGTGCCCGTCCAGACATATTACATATCTAAACATGGAAGTTTGAATGAATTCGTCGACACCCAGTTGAAATATGGTGATACTTATATATATAAAGTCTTTCATCTAGTTGCCGTTGTGGGTAGTTACTATAGCTATAGTGATATACATACAAGTGCAGAAGGTGTCAACGAGGGGTTAGTATCACAAGATGGTGTCGTATCTTCTTTTGGCGATCATGATAACGCCAAAAAGTACGGTGCTAGGATGAAAGTCTCAGTTTCTCCATCTTTTCAAGTATTAGAGATACCCGCGTTTGATCAAACAATAGCTCTGAACGACAGACCAACACTACCTCCGGAGGTTGTCTTTTACAACGAGAGCAATAAGAAAAACAACATAATGATATTACTGAAGACACCTGACGGAGAAATATACGATTCTAATTATCATTTTCAACGTATTGGACCTAATGACGAACAAATAGAAAATAACTTGATGCTATCTCGCGACAACCTATACGGTACAGTATTTTCGAACGAACATTTCACAGGAGTGTATGAAATTTATAGAATGGACACTCCCCCAACTTCCATATCAGATTTTGAAAATAATTTTTTAGTTTTGGTAGATCAACAGGCTGATATTCTCTCAAAGCAAATGGATTCTTT
>Ga0098043_1000285_pt1 | contig 17457 bp, 20 predicted proteins | sample 9B_taG_FD_92581 | JGI IMG/M metagenome (GOLD analysis project Ga0098043, IMG submission 92581) | Marine viral communities from the Subarctic Pacific Ocean - 9B_ETSP_OMZ_AT15188_CsCl metaG | ecosystem: Environmental > Aquatic > Marine > Oceanic | place: Subarctic Pacific Ocean | collected 2015-01-10 | reverse complement strand
CTTGGGATTATGTACGGTATGGGTAAAGGCAAACTAGCAGACCAACTTGCTGTTACAGTAGACGAAGCTTCAGACATATTAAGTAAATTTAATACATACGCTCCTTTTGTTAGGGAGTTAGCAGATTCGGTTATGCGTAGTGCAAACCAAAAAGGATACATCAAAACTCTGTTAGGCAGACGTTGTCACTTTGATATGTGGGAACCTCTCAAGTATGGCATGGGCAGACCTATGAAATACAGAGAGGCAGTACACGAATACAACGGCGAAATAAAAAGAGCTTTTGTGTATAAAGCTTTGAATAAATTGATTCAAGGCTCAGCAGCAGACATGACTAAGAAAGCCATGATTGACTGCTATAATGGTGGGTATATGCCACTTCTACAGGTACATGACGAACTAGTTTTTTCTGTCCCTGACGAAGCAGCAGTACCTGAAATAAAAACCCTAATGGAAAACGCTGTACCTTTATCTATTCCAAATAAGGTAGACGCTGAATTAGGAAAAAACTGGGGCGACTCTATGCAGTCGTCCGATAACTAGGAGCCAATATGGATACTAATAGATGGAAAAGTGTTGCAATACGTAGAGATATTGTAGGTATTGCAGAAAAGATAGGCAAAATGACTGAACGTCCAACAAGCAATGTTATTGCATTTGCTGTGAAACGTTTAGAAGAAGACATAGAAAGCGGTGTTGTAAAGGACGTAGTCAAAACATGAAACTACTGAAAGAATGCCCCTACCAATACGGTGAATTCAATAGTGAAGACACCGCTAATGGTCGATTCTATGACTGTAACGGAGAGAAACTACCTTCCGTTACCACAGTATTGTCTGGAACTAAAGACGAAGATAAACAAAAAACCTTAGATAATTGGATAAAACGAGTAGGCGAAGAAGAAGCAAATAGAATAAGAAACGAAGCAGCAAGTAGAGGGTCGCACATGCACTATATATTAGAGAATATCATAGGGCATGGCGACGCTTGGCAGTATACGCCAACAACGGCGGAGGAAAAAATAGCTTTTAAAATGGCTAACACTATAAAACTAAAAGCGTTTCCAAGAATACAAGAAGTATATGGCTTGGAGATACCTTTGTACTATCCAGAAAAGTATGCAGGTAGAGCAGATGTTATTGGTGTATTCGAAGGAGAACCTGCCATTATGGATTTTAAACAGACTAACAAACCTAAAAGAAGAGAGTGGGTAGGAGATTATTTCTGTCAATTATCTGCGTATGCTCTTGCACATAACGAGCTATATGGCACAGATATTAAAAAAGGTGTTGTTCTCATGTGCTCTGTCGACATGATTTACCAAGAGTTTATTGTAGAGAAAGAAGAGTTTGAAGCGTATGCAAAACTATGGCTAAACAGAGTAGAGAAGTATCACTCTGCTAAAAATTTAGAGACTAATTCTTCTGTTTGACTGTCCCAATCTTTCTGTAAATTGAGTGTGCTAACAGCAAGTTGATTATAAAAGTCTTCAAATTTACTCCAGTTAACATTTCTTATGCCGGTTAAGTTACCGGTTCTTGCTATTTCTTCAGTGTTTTTTTCATAGGTTTCTTTACGACCTTCTGGGACTTTGCTAGGCGTAAACTGTGAGTTCATAAATCTTTCATATTTAGAGTCTAATCTATCTTCAAACATTCCTTCATAAACAAGTTCTTCTGTTTTTGTTCCAAACACAGTTCTCTCTTTATTTTGTTCTTCAATATATCCTGCGTCTACACCAAGGTCTAGTGCTGCTCTAACATCTAAAAACAATTCTTTTTGAGCATTAAATAAAGCTTTATTAGACCTAATAAATTCTTCTTTTAATTCTTGTTCTGATATTGCACCTGATTGATAGATACTATCAAAAATGTTTCTAGCGTTATTTTCTTCTCTTTGATATTGTCTAAATTTAAAAGGTATAGTAGTTTTAATATCTGTTTCAGAAACCTTTAGTCCACTAAATGCTTGTAGTGCTGCAGCAAAGTCTTGCTTTCTACCGTACTTATTAAAACTTATTTCAGCATCAGGCAGAGCTTTAATTAGATTTTCACCTTGTGTTAGTATTCCCGGTTGCACACTATCCCAAAAATAATCTGCATAATCAGAAAATCTTTCGCCAAACTCTTTTTCTTTAGTTATGTCTCCACCTCTGTTAGCTCTAAAAGTATTTTTTTGATTGTTCATTATGTCTAATAAAGTTTGAGTATAGATACTTGGCTCTCCAAATGGCTCAAACAATCCAAAAAGTTGTTCTACAACTCTTTCAGTTGCTTCTCCGGGCATTCTATCGTCATTTGGATAAGTTGATATTGCAGTATCTACCATCTGTGCCACCATGTCATAGACTGCTAAATGACTTAAATCATAGTAAGAAAATTTTCCGTCTTTTAAAGAAAGAGGTGCAAGGTAGTTATATTTAGCATAATCAGGAACTAATCTACGTAGCTGTAACATTTGTTCGTCACTAATTCCGTCTTCATCACTTGTGTCATTTTCTGCCATAGCTGTTGCCATACTGGCTACTGTTGCAGGTATGCCATACATCATGGTCCCGTAAGAAATCATTCTTGCTAATCCTCTTCTTGTTAGTTCAGGCTTATTGTATTTAAGACCAGCAAATGCTTCTCTCTTACCCATACTGATTATGTTAAGAGAAGTTCTCATAATCTCTATTGGAAAGGCTATAAAGTTACCTAAAGGAGTTTGTCTAATAAAATTACCTGCTCTACCTATGTAGTCATAATTTGGTATCGTGTGTCTTACATTGTATGCAGCAATATGTTCAATAATATCTTCGTATTTATTACTTCCAGTTTGATAACCTTTATATTCTTTTGCAAAGTTTCCTAGTTCTGTTAGTTCATTTTTAGACCACATATTTTCTAGTTTTCTTTTCTCCGCAATAAAAGACAATACTTTCCAATAATCATCTGATGCTTGATAAAGTCTTTGTGGTCCTTTAATTAAAACATTACCTCTAACATTACCCATACTTATATCTTTACCTGTAAGTGGTAACATTGCTCTTTTTTTATCGCCTAACCAATATAAAAATTCAGCAGCATTAGAACTATCTATACCTAATCTAACCGAATCTTCCATGTTTGCTAACAACTCACCTAACACTGTATTAGTATTTACAACGCCAAGTTCTTGCATTCTAGCGTAGATTTTTTGTGCTTGTTTCCCATCAAAAGTTATTCTACCGCTTTGAGTAACACCTTTAGCACCAAGCTCTGACAGCACTATATCGAAAGCTTCTTTCCATTCTCTTGGATTACCAAAGTAATGTCCGTTAGCCATGTAAAAGAAACTTGCAGTAAAAGCATTACGAGCTTGTGCCATTGGACTAAATACTGTTTTACCTGCTTGTGCTAGTGCTTTTGGAAATAAAACAACTGACCTGTATATATCTAAATAAGCATTTCTATCTTTTCCTGCTGTGTTTAAAGCATCTGCCATTTCTTTTGTAGTATAAAATCCATCTAACGGGGTATTTAACAAAGGTACTTTTGTATCGAATGTTTCTGACGCAACAGGGCTAAATATTTTTTGACCACTTATAGCATCAGTTTCTAATAGTCTGTTAAAGAAAGCGTAGTTTTCTACTAAATTAGATAACTTACCTACAGTTATCCCAGCTAGTTGAGCTGGATTATCATACAAACCAAACAGTTCTCGAACTTCGGGTATCATTTGCGAACCTTTTGTTTCTAAAAGTTTTCCTACAGGGCTATCTACTCCTTCTTGTTTTGCTTGTGTAACTACAAAACCTCCCGGGTCATATATTTCTCCCATATCATTATTGAAATGCCCTTTAGTTAAGTTTTCTAAAAACAACATTGCCTCAGTATCTACGTCTGTTTGTTTTCTTTTTGCTTCTGCTTTTAGCCCAGCTAGTATTTTTGGTTTTTGTTTTATAGCCTTAATAGCTCTAGCTTTTACATCTTTTATTTTTTTTGTGCCCCACCATTTTTCCCAGAAACTAAATGGGTTATAGCCAGTATCAAACATTTTGTATTGGTCAGTAACATAAGAACCAAGTCTTTTTGACATAATTTCATCTATAGTCATTGTAGTTTCTTGCAATTTTGGTTCTCCTGACATAGAAGGCACAATTTCAGATACGTTAAGTTCTTGTTGCAAAATACTTTTTGGTATTTCGTCTTTTATTCTTTGTGTCAATATGTCAATGTTTGTTCTCATGGCAACAAGAGGTGCTCTAATATTTTCAGGTAAATCTAATATGTTAGTTCTTGGTCCGACTATCTCATCTTTACCACTTCTAATTTTCTTTAAAACTTCTTCTTTTTGTTTGTTAGTAAAAGTAGTATCTGTATCCATGTTATTTATATCTTTTATTAACTGCTGTTGATACTCCGAAGGAATAAACATTTTTTGTTGAGTGTTAGTTAAGAAGTCCATACCTATATTATTTATTTCTTGATAAGTTTTGTCCCCTGTCAAAACTTCATTTACTACAGCGGTATCATAAGCGTGGGCAAGTTGTGCCATGCGGTGTCCAATAGCTCTTAACCTACCTATTTTTTTCCTTTCTAATTCAAAAAACGCTTCTGACTTTTTTGCTCCTCTAGGTCTGAACAAATAATTTAAAAATTGAAGTACACGTTGAGGACCAGAGTCGTAATTAATATTTTGATTAACTTTACCTACATAACTAACTAGCTCTAAAGTAGGTCCGTAAAGTTGTTCTGCATTTTTTGGGTCTAGCCTATAGTCAAAATCACTACCATATCTTTTTAAATCAGCAGTATTTATCATATCTTCAAAAGTCTTTCCTATAAAAGCTTCAGGGTTAGCAGCACCGTCCGCTGCAGTTGCTATGTACTCAACTGAAGTTGGAATTTTTTCTCCTTTTGAAGTAGTTTTAGTATCTACTCTTTTTTCAAAAGTTAAATTAACAGGACTAGCGTTGTTTGAGTTTTTAAGCTGAACAGTAAATGCTGTAACTTTTCCTGACAATGGGTCAACTATACGCTCTCTGCTTCTGCCTATTTCATTTACCCAAATGTTTTGTAATGCTTGGTAACCTTCTGGAGCAAAAAAACTTTCTTCTTTACCTATTTGTAGATTTTCAAATGTGTTGGCTAACTTAAATCTTTTTTCAGCTATTTGTTTATTTAAGTCAGCTTTAGACATTTTGTTTCTGTTTTGTTCTTGTACTCCAGCTTCAGTGCCCACTCCTGTAGGAAACAAAACTTTATGCTCTTCAATTAACTGCCTAATATCTTTACTTTCACCTTCTCTTAAGTATTGTTGAAATAAAGCAGGACTACTTAAAAGTCTATTTTCATCTGCAATACCAATATCAGCTAACTGTATGTATTCGTTCATAACTTCATTACGAGCTAATTGAAATCTTTTTGATTCAATATCTACATCATCTTTAGGAGTATTGATACTATATCTATCGAGACCTTGTGCTAAACCTTTTGTTAATACGTTTCTTTTAAGAACATCATACATATCATTTATTTGCTGATTAGTAAAAGCTCTCATTTCGTTTATTTTTTCTTCAGTTTTTTTACCTAACGTCGCTTCTGGTAAACCGTCTATTGCATATTTAGCCAGTTCACTGGCTTTTGTTTCAGCAATATATTCTTGCTTGTATTGTTCTTTAGCTGCGTCTAGTCCTCTTTTATTTAAAGAAACTAATATGTCCGTTTTATTATTTCTTAATAGATGCGTTCTAAATTGTTCTTCAATCATGTCATCTATTTTTTCATCTGCCATAAATTGATTTGCTTTTACTTCAGCAGCTTGTTCAATACTTTCTACTTCTTTTAAAGCATCAAAGTTTTGTTGTACATTTTTTGCTCGACTCGCACCACCAGCGTAACCAAAAGCTCCTCCACCTAAAGCACCTAAAGTAAAGGTTTCATATAATCTACCAGACAGTTCTCCTTCAGGACTTGCAATATCAGTTGCATTTTGTGCTACCCAGTCAGCAAAAGCTTCTTGCGTAACTTCTATTGACCCTTCAGTTATTGCTCCTTGTAAAGCGTGAGTTAGTGCAGTTTTAAATTTAGCTGGAGGTGCTCCTCTTTTTACTGCTTCATTTACTAGCCTGTCTATGTTATTTCTAAACATGGTGGTATTTTTAAATAATTTAGGAGCAATACCTCTTAAACCGACTGCCATAGAAAGTGTGTCTAATGCACCCATGAATGCACCACCAGCGATAGCTGTTCCGGGAGCATCTCCTCCTCTATCTTTTATTTCTTTAGATATTTCTCCTGCACCCATCAACATTGATGGTAAAAAAGCTCCTAATATACCTCCACCAATACCACCTACAGCTGCTCCAACAGGACCAAGTAAAGCTGCTCCACCTGCTCCACCTATTTTTGCTCCGGCTATAGCTGTTGGCAAAGTTGCTGCAATACTAGTAGCTACTTGTGGAAAAGCACTGCTAAATAACCAATCTGCAGCATCTCCTACATCTGTTATATCATCAAAAGTTTTTAATCGTTTGCCTGACTCTAAGGCAGGTTGTACAAGTTGTTGCCCACGTTCTCCAGCTTTATCTAAGCTTTCTGAACCAGTATATTCACCAATAGCTTCTACTCCAGCAGAAGCACTAGAGAATAAATTTTGTGCAGTTTTTTGGATTGCTTCGAAAAAATTTGCGGTGTCATCTTCAGAGTCTTGTTCGTCACCTACTAAATAAAGTTTATCAAAAAGATTATTGTATTCTTGTTGCTCTTCAGTTGTTAATAAATTTGAACTATTAAGTTTCTCTTCTAGCTCATTTAATCTATTTAACTCTGTGGACATGATTCATTTTATTCGTCTGTTTTCTTTGCAATACCCAAAGCTAAATATAATTGTCTTATATTAAACTGACCGCTATTCCATGCGTCTACTAAAGTATCTAATATTTTTCTTTTTACCGCTTTTTTATCATTAGTACCTTGTTTATTTATAAAAGTTGAAACTTGTGGGTCTGCTATAGCCATATCAAATAAATCCATAAAATTCATACTTGTTCCACTAATAACTTTCTTGTCAAAACTAGTAGCAACGCCTATTCTATCTCTAAGTCTTGGCGGCATTTGTTGTCCTGATGCTAACCAGTCATATATTGCTGTATTAGCATTTTTAAATGCTGCGTCAGATGTAAGGTCACCTTCAAGAAGTTGGTCTAGTTTCGCTGTAGTTAGTGCTCCACTTTTAGTATTAAAAGGGTCACCTTCTATGTCGCCTAATAGTTTTGTTTTTGCCTGTAACTTAATTGCGTCACCTGCTGATTCACCCTTAAGTTTTTGTCTAATAGCTTGAGTCATTGCTCCGGAACCAGTTACCTTGGTGTCTTTTATATTACCAAAACCCATTTTTTTAGCCATATCATCTAAGTCGCTGAATATTTGTTGTACAGCTGGTTGTTTTGCAACATCTTCAAAGGTTCTTTGATTGCCCATTACTCGACCTGCAATATCTTGTTCAACATATTCTTTTCCGGTTTGAGGAGGCTTTACTTCTTTTTCTCTTTGCACCACTATGCCACCTGCAATTTGTTGGTCTAGTATGTCAAGTAGTTTTTGTTTCTTTGCTGCTGCGTCATCTTCTAGTTTAGCTTTTTCTTCTTGAGGAGTAGGTAGACCTCTAAGCCTAGTGGCTTCTTGTTTATGAGCTTCTATTTCTCTTCCAAGTTGTCTTGCTTTTTCGAGAGCTTCTATTTTAATTTGTTCATCTGTTTTTCCTGTTGCATCTGCAGGGTCTCCACCTTCTTGCATTGTTGCTACAGGAGTATCGCCAGAAGGCATAGCTGTGGCTACAAGTTTGTCTGTGTCCATTATATTAGGTAGAGTTTTTGCCAAAGCTGCAGCAACTAAAGGATATTTTTTCTCTATTTCATTTTCAAACTCATTATCAAATAATGTAATATCTGGTTGTTCTTCTAGCCCCATAGTTTTTGTAAGTTGAACTGTTGCATCATCTAATCTTTGTTGTTGCCTTGCTATAAGTTCTGCTAAGCTTTTCATTTCATCTACAGATACTTCTTCCATACTGTCTATTTCTTTTTCTATTTCAGACATAGCTACAGCAATAGTATCTTGTGAACTTTGTTTTGCTTCTTCTAAAGCTTGAGCGGTAAACTCTTCTGCACCGCCATTAGAAGTCCTTGGTCCTTCGTTCATCATAGGTGTTTCTTCTGCCATAGGTGTTGCTGCCATCATGCTTTGTGGAACAGCGTCACCACCACCTGTCATAAGTGATTGATTCATTGTGTCAACAGCTGCTTGAGAATTTAATGCTTCGTTGATTGCAGAATCTCCAGATTCAAACATTTCTATTTGAGGACTACCACCCATTTGCATTTGTGGTACAGGCATATCAACCATACCGCCACCCATCATGTTGACGGCATTGTCATAATCAAAAGTGCTAAGTGTTGGAGCAACGTTTTTTAATGCTTCAACACCTCTAACAGAGCCACCCATATTAAACTTCTGTACAGGGACTGCTTTGTTTTTAAATAAATTTCTATTACGCCAAGTCATGTTATGCCGTTACCATTGGTGTGTTATTGACTGCAGGTGGAGAATACTCTGGGACTGTTTGAGGAGTATACCCACTGCTACCGCCTGTCTGCGGGACTATTGGCGTTCTTCCGGGATTAAACATATTAAATATACTTCCTATCCCTGATGCAAGATTATTAAGAGTTTGTCCAAAGCCACCTTGCTGTGCTCCAAACAATCTTGGACCCATACCAGAGCTCATTTGTAAAATACCTTCTGCCGCTGATGGACCTGCTCCTGTTTGGTATTGTGTAGTAGATACGTTCTTAGGCATAAGAGCAGCCAACATGTTTCCATAGCTTGTTAGTCTTTGTTGCGGTTCTAAAGATGCTCTGTTTGCTGCATCAAAAATACTTGACTGTCTTTGTTGTTCAATGCCCCTTCTTAAATTACCGAGTCCTTGCAGACTACCTAATTGTGCTAACTGCTGTCTTTGCAGTTGATTACCTATGTTTAATTGGTTCATACCTGCTTGTTGAGCAAGTACATTAGCTTGATTAAATCCTCTAGACCTAATACCTGCTAATGATTCACCAAGACCTCTAGCAAACTGTCTAGTTCTTTCGCCTTCCATTAAACGTCCACGTTCACTACCAAATGCTCCAGAAGAAACTTGTCTAGCTCTATCTGCTACGTTTCTCATAGCATCTGCATCCATAGCATCTGAAATAGTTCTTTGTACTACTGCATCTTCATAAGGGTCTTGAAACTGTTGATAAGCAGTTGGACTAAACATGTCTTGTGCACTAGTTAAGTAATTACTAAAATCACCTAAACCACCAGTCAAGTCTATTGCTTGTTGCTGTAATGGGTCTATTCCAGCTATACCTAGTTGTGCAACAGGTCTTCGTGTACCTGCTAGTTCTCTAGCACTAGCTAAAAAATCAGTTCTTAAATCCCGTGCTAACGGGTCTTCTTGTACTACTCTGGTTACTGGGTCGAGATATGCTGCCATTATACTCTACTCTCTAGTTGTGCCATTAACGGATATAAAACTTCAGGACCACCTGCTCCTTTTACTGCATCACGAGTAAGCACAAACTCACCCGGTTCTAGCATAGCAGGTGCTACGTCACCCAGTCCATCATCTTTATCATAGATACCGCCATGCTGGTATTGGTCAATTATGCCACCACCCATGTATTTATCTACCATACCACCATATTCAGCGGTTATTACTTTGTTGCCTTTTCCTGCCATGTCAGGACTTTGATTAACATATTTTGCCCCTTCAACTAACATAGGACTTAGGTTGCCTATACCAAAGTCTCCAACGTTAGAGTAAGCATCAAAACCTTTTAATCCAGTTGGTACTAATTCTGCAGGGGATTTATCTGTTTTTCTTTGTTTCAATAAATTTTTCAAACGTATGCCTTGATACACGCTATCTAAAATACCACCTAATCCTTGTCCAAACTGTTTAAATCTACCCATACCATAATTAAACCTGTCCATTCCTGTTAATTGGTCTGCCATTGCAGCTGCTGTGTTAGGGTCCATTCCTTCTTTTATAAGCCTGTTAAATTCTTTCGTTTTGAAATCTGCCATTGAAGTTTGCATTAACATAGGGTTACCGCCATAGCCGCCGCCATAGCCGCCGCCATAAGATGTTTGCATCATAGAAGGCATGCTTGTTTGTACCATAGAAGGCAGACCTAGCCCTCCTTGCTGTCCACCAATTCCTATTCCTGCTAACCCTGCTCTTAAATCTTTTACACCACCCATGAAGCCTCCAAGACCTCCACTTTTCATAGAAGTAAAAGCATCTTTTATTTTTGTAAATGGATTGCTACCAAATGCGGTTGCCTTAAAGTAGTTAGCGGGAGTAATTTTTGTCCCTGCTGCTAACGCTGGAGACATGCCGGGTTTTAATCCTCCCAATGCACCACCAGCTGCCGCCATAGCAGAACCCAATAAAGCTCCTTTTATACCACCGCCACCTGCGACACCACCAATAGCTCCTCTTATCGCCATAGCTGCAAGAGGTCCTACTCCGGGGATAGGTATAAAGTTAGCTGCAATCGGAGCTAACTTTTTAAATAAATCACTTTTTACAATTTTCTTAGTAATTTTAAGAGGAGCTGTTGCAATCTTTTTTACTCCCTTAAATACTTTACTTAAGAATCCAAACTCTGGCATACCCGTTATAGGATTGATTGTCATGTATTCGCCAACATGATAGTTACGTGGGTCTAACCCAGCATAACGTAGTTCTGTGTCTATTCTTCTTTTAGTTTTATCAGATATGACAGGGGGTACGACCATTTCGCCGGGAGCGACGTGGGCAAGAAAGCTATCTTCGTTTCTACCTAAAGCAGCTAAGCCTGAATTTGAATAGTCTATTCTGTTCATTGTATCTGTCGATTTTAACCTTTAAAGCTATGGTTTAAAAGAATCTTTTACGTTTTCTTCTCGCATATTACTTCTAGCTACGCCTTTGAATTTCTCAAAACTACGCATTGAACCTAGTCCTAAAAGCGAAAGTGTCAAAGTCATTAGTCCTTCAGTATTTAATACTGGTGGTTGTATAGATGTTCCTGATATAACTACTATCCAGTTCAACATAGGAGATAAGAAGAATTGGTAAAAAAGGGACAATGCACAAATCCACAAGATTGCGGGGCGGCTTCCCGAAACGAAAAGACTAGGATGTTTAGCCTGTTCTAAATTTATGTCTGCTTGTGCTTTTTGTAAGTCAATCATTTGAGACTTAATACTGGCTTCAAGTTCCATACGTTTAGTTTTATCAGGTATGGCTCTACCTATTAAGTCGCTGATTGGTTTAAAAAATTTATCTATCATTTTTTATGTACTTTTTGAATTGCAAAATTAGCAGTTAAACTACCTCCTTTATGTTTTTTAAACTGTCCAGAGTGTTTCATTAGTTTGTAACTACCATTTTTCTGCTTCATCCAGTGATAACCTTTCGGTGCTTTTACTCTCATTTTTTACCTCTTTTAGATTTAGTGGGTTTCTTTTTCTTTTTTTTAAGTTTTTTAAAATCAGCACCAGTAATTTTGTCTCTTGGCGGTGCGACTCTAGCTAATTTTTTTTGTTTTGCTGAGTATTTACTTTTTGGCATAAGACCTCCTACGTCTTTTTTTTGAAGTTTTCTTTACAGGTTTTCTAGCAGTCTTAGCTGCTTTTTTAAAGTCAGAAGCTTTAGGTGCACCTTTGGCTCCTTTCTTACGCATTTTTCTACCTTCTTTACGTTTTTTATTAATGTTGTAATAAAGTCCTTTACCTGCCATGTTACGCCTTCCTTGTAGTTTTTTTCTTAGTTTTCTTTTTCCCGGCTAACAAATCCTTGTCAGCTTTTCTAGCTCCGCCTTTTCCTGTAGCAAAACTTCTTACGCGTCCTGCAGCCCAAGCATGTGCTGAAGTGTTAGGTCTAGACCCACTAGAGTAATATGCTCCCAAACCACGAGAGTACACTTTACTTAAAGTGCTTTTTGATATTCCACTTGATTTAGAGTATTTAGCTATAGTTGCGGCTTTACCGCTACCAGCACTACTTTTTTTTCTTGGTTTTCTTTTTACGTCTTTTGCCACTTTTGCTCCTAAGTTTGGAAATCCTATCCATCATAGCTGGAGTAAGCTTTCCTTTCTTGTATAGTTTAGCAGTTCTTTTTATTTCTTTCTCCCTAGCTTTAGGATTTTTTGCACCTTTTACATACTTTTTAGGTACGCCTCCTTTAGTTTTAGGGACTTTTTTAAACTTTCTAGGCATTTAACACTTCCAACGTCTACGTGCTTGTCTTATCCTAGAATTAGGATTATTTCTAGTTTTAGCCGAACTTCTTTTTAATTGTCCTAGTGAACGTGCACAATATGATTTACGTCTTTTAGCTGCCTTACTACCTTTCTTTACTTTACCTGTTACAGCGGTTTTTAACTTAGAGCCAGGATTTTTTCTTCTATATGCTTTTACCCCTTTAGCAGTCATTCCTGCACCAGATTTGGTAGGTCGGTAGTTTCCGCCTTTTCCTGTGGTGCGTTTAATTGGTTTTGATTTTCTTTTCTTAGGCATAAGTGGTTTTCTTTCTTTTACCACTAGCTACAGCACCGCAGCCTTTGTGGAAACGTTTTTTTAATTTTTTATTTCTTTTCATCTTTTACGCTGGTGTATCCTTTTAGTTTATCTATTTCTAACTTATTGCTAGAAATATCTGAACTTTGTATGGCATCAATAATTTTTTGTGCCTTTTCTTGTTTTGTATCTGCATGTAGCTCTGGGTCTACAATCTTTTCTAATTTTAGCATAGCAATACGCTCGTTTGGTACAAAACGCCATGTGTAACCGTCGTCTCCATAAACACCAAAAACAGTAGTATTTAAACCTATTTTAATAATCATGGCTTGTTGGTCATCTAGAATAACTTTGTCACCTTCTGCGAAAGCAGGGTCAAATCTAAACCTTGCTCCTTTTACAAAAGATGTTGCCCAGTCTCTAATAGAAAGACCTACTAATAATGTTAGTAGTCCTATAATTAAATCTGAATAGCTTTCTAAGTTTAGTTCGGGCATTAGTCCTGTAATACCGTATACTTTTTTCCGTCATAAGCCAGTACACGGTATCTGTTGTTGTCTTTATCTCTGTCATAACTAACATGCACCCAACCACTCTTGGGGTCATTTTCGTTATAGAATTCTAATATTACTTGGTCAAAGTTTAAATTACTAGAAATAAACTGCATTAACTTAAAGTTGTCTACAGTAGGTACTTCTATATCTACTGCCTGACCTAGTACATGCTGACTAGTATCTTTAGAGCCAAGAAGTCTGTTAAGAGCGAGAGACCGAAAACCGCTATTAGGACTAAAAGCAATATCGTAGTAGTCTCGAACCGGTTGCACAACTTCTTCGCAAAGGCTTTGTAGATTTTTAAATGTTTCTTCATCATAAACAGAATTATCTATGCCATGTCTGGCAGCTGTTTGACTTTTAGTAAACTCTCTTAAAGAAAAATTTTTACTTAATTTTGTGTCATTATCCCAACTCATGTTACCACAAAAACTACGTTTCCGTTTATTCCTACTGTTACACTTCCTAAAGAGCTTACAGCCTGTAAACCACCTGAAGTAGTTCCAGTAGGTGTAGTTGCTTCTGTTAAAGAAATCCATTCGTTTCCTGTGTAGACTTGAAGTTGTCCTTCAGTTGCGTTCCATATAATAGAACCTCTTTCAAAATTACCTGCATCACGAGTCGCTGTTGAAATTTGTAAAGTAGCGTCTGGGTCAAATCTGTTAAGGTTTATTTCTAGTACCCTTACTAATCTATTAAATTCTTTGTAAGTTACTGCCTCTGTGGTAACTGTAGGCAGTCTGGTTTCTATTAATTTAGCCACTATCTTCTACCGCTTTTGTTCAAATCAAAACGTGTGGCACCTAATCGCCAACCTACGCCAGTAGCTGAGTCATCTCCTTCTATTCTAAATGCCAGTTGTCTTGCTCTAACTCTTACATCTAACTTAGTAGTGCTGTCTAAAACAGATTTTGTTTCAGATGTTGTTAAAGAACTAGCATTGAAATCTCTATTTTTTAAAACGTATTTAACTCCTTGTCCAGCACCTGCACTACCGTTAAATTTTATGTCAGGAATAATTCTTCTTAAAAAAGAAAACTCTTCGCCATCTGCAATATCAAAATCACTGCTTTCTATAAATACATTAGACATAGCAGAGCCGTCATCATCATTTCCTACTTCATGCTCATATAAGTAATTGTTAGTATTTGTGCCAGTTGCTAGTGGTTTTTCTATAACACCTGCATCATGCCAAGCGTGTCTTTCTAATTGACCTACAGACCAAACTTGTTCTTGATAATTAAAAACAACATATCTATCTACTTCTGCACTATTTGCAGAACAATAGAACCAACCTACTTCGTTAAATTCTTGTGTGCTAAATGCAAAAGTTTTATAAGGCTCAGCAGAGTTAAAGTCATCAAGAACATAACTTTGTACACTGCAAGGTATCGGTTGTACTGTACCATTGTAAAAATAGAATCCAGTGTAGTCCATCCAATATACTCCTCCAGCAACATTTATCATAGCTTTTGGACCGATACAGCCAATACCTTCATTAATCATGTTGATACCAAATGTAAAAGGTGGACCGATAAACTGCATGGAAAACATAGCATTGTCAGTAAATATTAAAGTTTCTTCTCTTGCTCTTATGCCACCAACAATTATTGCTCCAGCTGATATTCTAAGTGACCCTGCAGTATTGGTTGATAAAGCTTCAAACTCTAAAGCATTTTCTTGGTCAGAAAATGCAATTAACATTGGGTCGATTTGTCCTGTTCTAGCACCATTAGCGTCTAGTGGGTCAGCACCTAAAACAATTAAGTGCCTATCTTTTTCTGATGTTAATACTTGCAGTGCTCTAGTAGGTACTTTATTTGCACCTGCTTTACTTGATAGTTCTACAGCTCTTTGGTCTGTATTGCTTTCATCATAGTAATAAATACTTCCTGCTCTTGGGTTTATAACCAAGTCCTCACCAAAGTTATCATGAGTCCACAGTCTTAATTGATTGTTTGCTGATAAAGGAGAACTAGAGCCCCATGCACCGTCGTTCCATGCACCTGTGCTCCAACCAGTTCCTATAACTGTGTTATCTAAGCCTACGTTAAGTTCATAAGCAGCGACTACACTACCTCCAGCAGAGTTAGAATCAGAAGAGTTCGCTGTTACTGTATTTCCTGAAGTGTCTTTTGCGGTTATAGTAAATACTGTAGAAGATGTAATAGAAACTATTTGGTAGTTTTGTTGTAAAACATCTCGAGTAATATTCCCACCTAATCCATCACTATCCACACCGCTAAAAGTAACAAAGTCATTTACCTGTGCATCATGATTACCACTATCTGTAACAGTTATAGTAGACGAGCCATTACTAGCAGCAAAAGAAACAGTACCTGAATTAGTTTTTCTTATAGGTGTTATATCTACAAAAGCGTCTCCTCTAGATATGTAATACTTAAAAGTTGTGCCAAGTCCCAACAAAGTCGTACCATTTAAAGTAACCCATTGATGTAATGCTCTACATTTTCCTAAGAAAGAGACTGTAATATATTTTGCCCAGCCACCAATTTTTTCTGGAAGACCCTTTTTAAATCTAACTAAATTAGAATCAAACCACCCAAACTCATTTGAATAGTTAGTGTTTTCTTTATTAACTCCGGGTTTAAATTCGTATTTAACAATAGCCATTTAAGCATTTTATATTAAAAGAAATTTTGTTGAATAAAAAATCCAGTAATTCCTAGAAATACTGTAATTGTAAATATTAAACCATTTCTAATTGTTTTATTAATTGAAGAAATACCTTGTTCTATTGAATCTAAACGACGGTAGTTTTCTTTCCAACGTTGGTCACATCTTGCTTCATGAGCACTTAATCGTTTATCTACTTCTGCAACAGTTGTTCTAGCCATTCTACCACCACTGCTTACAGTAGTCGTAATATGCCTTCATCGCTTTACCTACTGATTGAACGTTTTGATTTAATTTTCTATTTAAATCAGGTCTAATAGCTTTTAGTAGTGTTTTACTAATTACTGTTATAAATATTATCCATAATAAAATTTCCATAGTTACCTCAATATATCACGAAATAGTTACAGTTTGATAGTCTGTGCCCGGTACAGCACCTGTTCTTGGGCTACCAAATAGCACATTATCATGTTGACTGTTACTCATAGGAGTAGGGTAACTGCTCCATGTGTAGTAAGTACCATTGTTGTTATAGCTATAAGTAGCAGCTGTTCTAGGAAAAGTATATGGATTACTAAAGTTATTATAAGGATGATATAGTTGTATCTGTGTCCATCCAGAGTTAAATATTGGTGTATCCAAATATAAATAAACTGAACTGCCCGGACCAAATCCAAAACCCGGACTTGTTATTTGGTAAAATGCTGTAACATTTACGTTTCTATAATTAGGATTGCCACCCGAAATCCATCCACCCAATCCACCACTAGGCATAGAACTAGCTACACTAGAGGCGACTGAAGAGTCTACATAACCATTAATTCTTGAAGTGTAAGAAGTGTATGGACCTAAAGAATAACTTGAATAATGTGTTTGAATAGTAAGAGTTCCAGTTTGATAAGCACTACCTGTTAAATTAATTCTTGGGTCATTACTAGCTCCATGAAAATCAGCTATTTCAATGGCTGTGCCTGAATTTGTGTTAATTGTTTTACCAGCACCGGGTTGTAAGCCTCTAATATCGCTGTCATTTATAGTACAAGCTGTACCAGAAGAGCCTCCAGCTTCTATGTGTATTTCATTTAGGGTTAGACTACCGCTATTTGCTAGAGCCATTTTTCAGTTCTTCTACTTGTTTACTTAAATCTTTTACCGCTTCTATAAGTAGCCCTACTGTATTAGCATATTTCATAGTTTTAATTTTCCCTAACTCTTCATCTTCATATTCGTCCACTAGCTCTGGAACTACTTTTTCTACTTCGTTAGCTACTACTCCTATTTCTTTTGAGTTGTTTAATTTACGAGTAAAGTGCACTCCTCTTAATTGATCTACTTTATCTAAAGCATTTTCTATTTGGTAAATATCTTCTTTAAGAGCCATATCAGAATATGCACCTACATTACCTGTAGCTGTAAAATTACCGGCAGCATCACAACTTAATCTAGTAGAACCAGCATTATTATCAACTCGCCATTGAGTATCGTATTTCATTACAGTATTAGCATTTGTAGTAAAATAAAGTCTTTCCCTACCATCAGCAGAACTAATCCAAGCATCATTAGGTAACGCTGAATTCAATTTTGAATTTATTTGAGTTTGTGCATTAGATGAAAGCGTATTGATGTGCTGGAACTCTGCACTTGTTACTGAGCCGTCTGCTATTTTAGTAGCGTCTATTTGAGCAGT
>Ga0098043_1000284_pt1 | contig 17468 bp, 8 predicted proteins | sample 9B_taG_FD_92581 | JGI IMG/M metagenome (GOLD analysis project Ga0098043, IMG submission 92581) | Marine viral communities from the Subarctic Pacific Ocean - 9B_ETSP_OMZ_AT15188_CsCl metaG | ecosystem: Environmental > Aquatic > Marine > Oceanic | place: Subarctic Pacific Ocean | collected 2015-01-10 | reverse complement strand
GGTTTTCTAAATGTTAAATCAGTAACATCAAAATTTTCAAATAAGTTCATTATTTTTTCTTTTTACCCATTTTACCTGGGCCCCCGGCGCTCGTGCATCTTACGCCCCAACCCGAAGCATAAGCAGATGGCCATACTTTAAACTTTCTTTTTGCTGCGGCTTTGCAAGGTCCGCTAATTTTTGCATACAATGGTGATTCCATATTATCTTCTATTTGATGATCTACTATTACTTCTACTAGTTCCTCTCCCAGAACTTCTAGTTTTCTTTTTCTTTTTTGGTTTTCTTTCCGGTTGTATTCCTAGTTGCCAATCTGACCAGCCCGCTAATAACATCATTCTTTCTAGCTTAGATATATCATCTCTTGTGGCTGCCCTAACGTTGTCAATTTTTTTAATTACTCTATCAAGAGGCACGTTTGTTGAAGCGGATATAACATTAGCTCCTGCTAAATAAGCGGGGTTATCTAAGCTAAATCCTTTTTCTTTCATTTCATCTTTATTCCATTCATAAGACTTTAAAGCACTTCTTACTTTTTGAGCTTTTGATTGAATAGGTGGGGAAATACCTAATAACTGCATTATTGTAGTTTCAGCGTAGTCTGGTCGTTTCTTTTCAGATTCTTTAATAATTTTAATTAAAGCATTCTTTAATGTAGCAATTACGGCACCCCCAATGCCAATACCCCTGAGTAAACCATCTGCCATTCCATTAGCTACACTTATGTATTTTTCTTCTTTTTTCTTTTCATCTTCATCATCATCACCAAATGCAATTGCAAATGCCGCTTGCTGTAAAGTATTAAATATTAAATTTTGTACTGCGCCATAATAAAGTAGCTTAGATATATTTGTTTTAGCATCACCACGGCCATTTATAAGATCACTGGCGGCTTTTTTAGTTAATCTAGCGTATTGCGCTGGTGTGTTTGCAAAAGCTAGTATGGTGCGCCCTAATGGCCCCGCTTGTTGCGCGCTAATTCTATCAGGCCTTGAGGATTGTTGTGACTCTTCAGCTATTTCTCTAAAATCTAAAAATGCTTTTTCTTGTGCTTCTGTTTCTGTTAGCCCTTGTTTAACATAAGATTTAACTCTATTTCTGTAAAATGTAGCACCACCTGATGCGATTGCAAAACTATCCGCCATTTGTGTAGGTAGAAATCCAGCTTGAAGTATTTTACTTATAACTCCTCTTGCGCCACCTTTTTTAGCTGCATCAGCTATTTCAGATTCACTTACATTAAATCTTAAACCTCCACGCCTTTCTTTTAAAAAGTCAGAATTAAATAAAAGCTTAAAGTCTTTCCAATATTGTGGTTGATTAGCAAAAGCTTTACCGGCTTGATAAATATTATTATCACTCCAGTTAACAAAGTTAATAGACGATATTGTTTGTAATACAGAAGATCGAGTATTAAAAAACATGATTGCTCCAACAGAATTATTTAGCCAGTCCGTAACTCTACCAGCAAGTGAATCACTTGTAAACGGTTTATTTCTACCCGTTTTCATTCTTTGCAGAATATTTTCTAAAGCTTTTCTATAAGGCTTTCCAAATGCAGCCTCAAGCTTATTCATATTAACATCAGAAAATATTTCATCTGCATTATTTTGCCACTGCTCTAAATATTTTTTTCTTTTAATTGAATTAATGCCTTCTAATAAATCTGTTGTAATATTGCCCGCGAGCCATCCTTCTTTAGGGGCAGAATATTCATCATTTTTTTGAATAGCTATAAGCTGCTCTGCAAATAATTTGAGCTCAGTATCATTATTTACATAATTAACTAAATCTTTTTGATCTGTTTTAAATAAGCCAGGTATACTATTACCTTGATCATTCCATATATAAACCCTTACAGCTTGTTCTCTTGTATATTCATCAACACTTTTCTTTTTAAGGTCTTTAGGAATAATTTCTAAATCATTTTCAAGTGCTTTATAATCTTCAAACATTGCTACGCGAGCAGCAGATATATCATTCATTGCTCTAGCATAAGGATCTAATAAATTATCTTTATACCATTGCATTTGTCTATCACCCACCTTACCTTTAGCTAAAGTTTTGTATAATAGCCCTACAAAGTCTTCAGCACTAGGCGGAATAAAGAAATTAAATTTACCTTTGCTTGCGCCTCTTACAGCAGCTTTAGCCGGCGAAAATCTTTTATATGTTTCAATGCCAGTCTTAGCTTCAATAATATCATTGAATGCTTCATCTAAGTTTTGTGATTTGCTGTATTTAATTCTAGCTTCATTAGCTTCATTATCAAGCTCTTGCATTTTAGCTAATACTTGCTCATTAGTACTGTCTTTAGGTAAACGTTGAGATTTAGGTAATTCTAAATTGTTTTTTACCGTAGCTTTAGATATAGATTTAGATAGTTTCGTTTGAAAAGCTTTATTTAAAGGAGTACCTTTAGATGTGGCTTTGTCCATTCCAAATTGAGTAACCGTCATTAAATTGTAAAAATTGCCTAATTTTTTATTTTTCTTTAGACTTCCCGGCTTAATTCTAAATTTAATGTACACATCTCCCGTAAGCTGATTTATAGGTAGCTGCAGGGGGTTTTCTTTTAAATAATACATTTGATTATCAACAACAATATAGTTTATACTTTTTTTGTTATAATATTCAATTATAGCATTATTAAGACTTTGTTTTTCTTTTTTGTTTAATTGTTTTCCAGCTATTTTTTTATATACAGAAGCTGTAAGCTTATCAATTTTTCCTGTTTTAGGTTTATTTTTATTTTTTTTGTAGCTTTCAGCTGGAATTCTTAAGGTAAAATCAACTTTTTCTTTTTTATTACCTGATTCATTAAGAGAATAAGCACCTAATTTTTGTATTTCAGTTAAAAAATTGTTTATTTTTTGTTGATCAATATTTTTTTCAACAATATCAAATATTTCTTGATCTAAATTTGATTTATCAAAACTCCATTTATTTTTTCCTGAATCAAAATAAATTGTAGGTGCTCCAAAAGCATCTTGTAAATTTAATTTTACTTCTAAATCAAAAGGCTGGCCAAAAAACGTTGCTTTTATATCTGTTCCCGTTCCGTATTTAGGGGGCATTAATTCTAAGCCATTTATATTTAAAGAATTGAGACGCTCCCAAACATAATATTCATAAATATTACCTCTAAAAGATTTATTGCCTGAGTCTGATAAAGCCTTAGTAACTTTGTTATTTTGCAATACAGGTTTTATACGCTTTAAATATTCATCAAAAGATGGATTGCCTTCAAAAGCTTTTGCAGATTCATTTATTAAAATTTTATTTCTTTTATTTCTTTCTTTTTGTGAAATTGGTTTACTAAATAATAATCTACTTCCTTTGCCAGTTTCAATATCAGTTTTTTGTTGAGGAGTTAAATCTTTTTGCTGCCGCACTTCTTGGTTTGTGGCAAATTTAGCAAGTACATTAATTAATCCTTTAGCTGTTTGAGCTTGTTTATCCCTAGGCCCGGCAGTTCTTTTACCTTCAATAATACCTATAGCTTTTAGAATTGAACTATTGTCAATACCTTTATTTTTTTCATAAGGTACTAACCCTGCCTTTTTTGTAGTTCTTTCCTTACGTGTATATAAATTAGGGTCTTTTAATAAGTTATTAGGTACACCAGTTGCAGTACCTATAAGACCTTCACTAATAGGTGCTCCTTCTAAAACAGCCGCCTGGGGCAAAGCTTGCCTAATAATATCTATGTTTTCTTCAATAAAGTTTATTACCGCACCAAGTTCCCTTTGTGTAAAATTAGAGCTACCAGCAAACTTTTTAGCAGGTATACCAATTTGTTTAGCAAATACCTCTATTGCAGCATTCGGTAATGTTTTAAAAGTAAGTTTGTCTTCAGTTAATTCTAAATCCGCAACAACGTCTTCAAGCGCTTGTTGATTTTCTGCACTAAGTGTTTCTTTTTTAACTTGTTTTTTAGCTTTAGCAGGTGCGACTTCGGCCTTTACTTCAGGAGCGGCTTCAGCAGCTACCTGAGGTGCTTCTGTAATATCGCTTGCAAACTCTTCGTCTAATATTCTACGAGATGCTGTAATAGCTCTTACAGGTAAAAATTTATTAATATATGCAGCTAAAGGAACGTTAGACGCGGGATCATATGCTTGTATTAAATCAAGTATGCCTCCAGCCCCTGTTTCAATTTCATCAGTAAGTAATTGTTTATCAAAACCAGGTGCATTTTTGCGCTGCTCTACTATTTTATTAGTTATAGGCTTAAACTGTTCTATTATTTCTAAAGCACCATTAATACCTTTTTCTTCATATATTTCTTGTACTTTATTAGACGCTTCTTTAGACCTTGATTTTTTAATTACTGTTTTTGCTTGTTTAACCGCTTGGCCTTGAGTCAATTTACCAACAGCCCCTTTTGTAGCAATGTCTGTTATAAACTTATCAGCTCTACCCTTTTTAATAGAATTGTTATAATCTTTTATAAAATTAAAAATATCTCGACCTTCATTAAATACAACTTGCTCCAGCCCAACGGATTGAAGAGTTTGTCTTATAAAATCACCAATTTTAGTTATTATATTTTCATTATAAACAATATCTCCCGTCAATGTTGCTTCAGAAAAAAGAGTTAACGCTTCCTCCAGTGCATCTCCATCAGAAATGTCTGGAGCTGCTAAATATTGTTGTAATCTTTGCGCGTATTCGCTATTAGCTATTTGACCCTGATCTATTTTTGCTAATTCATCTAATAAGGCATTACCAAACGCTTGTTGAGCCTCCGGATTGCTTTTTAATGTTTCAGATAAAATATAATGAAGACCCTCATGCGCTTCAGTTGTTATAACCCCGGCCTTTTTGTTAGCATCTTCGTTTATAACTATTTCTTTAGTGCCGTCTGGGTTTTCTACAAAAAATCCAAAATCTCCTGCTCTTTTAACATTATCTTTGCCCGGTGCGATTTTATTTAAATAATCTTCGGTTTCTTTATTATTTTTTAATCTTGTAGTTTTAAACCCTAATTTTTTACCTAAAGCATCAACACCTTTTTTAAGTTTTTCCCCAACCTCTGCTTTAGTTGTTGTTATCTTAGATTCAGCTATTTGATTGTCTATTGTTGCAATTTGCTCATCAATCGGCCCATGGAAAGAACTATCTAAATTTTTCTTTTCGTCTATTAATTTTTGTTTTTTTACAACTAAATCTAATTGGTCGGCTGTTACATTTTGAGGAGAAACTTTAGAAGCTCTTATAATATCAGTAACAAATATTTGAGCTTTTTCTAATTGTTCTACCGCTTTAAAATTTCCTTCGCTTTTTGCTATAGACTGTTGTGTTTGAAGATTATTTAGTAAAGTTTGTTGTTGATTTACTATGCCATTATAAAATTCTTTTTTAACAATGCTATTTGTTTTAATTGCCCCCACACTTCCTAAGCCGCCTGATAGCATAAAAGTGCCTGCAAGTAATTGTTTTTGTTCTCCTACAAAATCTGTCCAGTCACCAAGAGATAACCCAAAAGCCATTTTGTTAGCTTTATCGACTACAAACTCAAACTCCTCTTCCCCAATTTCTTTCCCTATACCTGTAAAAAATTGCTTAGAAGCTTCCCCTAATGCTTTTTTATTGGCGGCTGTTCTAAGATTTCCAGTAAACTCTCGCGCTAATTTTGCGCCCGTTATACCTTTTAAAAAATTAATATCAGGCATAATAGCCTGACTTACAGACGTTCCAAGCGACATAGTATTTGCATACACCATCGCTTGTTTATCAGTTAGCCCTAAATCTTTTCCTTCTAATAAATTATCATTAAAAGTCATAGCATAAGCAGCATTAAACATAGAAATTTCTTGTTTAAGACGATTACTCATGCCACCGTATACTCCCTTGCCTGAAAAAGCTTGGGCCATTTTTTTTTGTATATTATTAACATTACCGCGCATTGCTGATGCCATAATTCCTAATGTAAAAGGAAGCATATCTAAAGTTGTATCTAAGTACTCGCTTGGATTTTTAGAGAAAGGAATTAAATTTCCTTTATCGTCGACAATACGAGCTTTGCCAGTATCTCCTAAAGTATTATAATTAGCAACATTAGAAAGAATATCTTTGAACATATCATATTCGCTATAAGTGTCTTCGTCTGATACGCCTATGGCATCGTTGAAAGAATCTCCCGCTAATGCCATTAAAACACCTGGAAAAACTACTATATCACTTGCGGCTTTCCAAATTCCTCCTACTAATTTTGCGTTTAGTTTAGCTAAGCCATTTTCTTTAACTTTTTTATTAAAATCCTCAACTTCGTCTGTTAATTTAAAATTATTTTCAAAAACTCCAGTAGCTAAGTCAAAGCCATAATTTGATTTTAAATTTTCAGTAACTTGTGTATATTCATTTGCAATATTTTTTTTCTTTTCTTGAATATCATTTAGCCTACCATTTAGGTTATTATAAAGATCTGCGCTAGCTTGAGTAACAAAATCCCGTGAAGAAGGCTCTATTTCGCCAAAAGTTGATACGAGTCTATTTTGTATAATTTTTTGTTCATTATTTAACTGCGCAAAATCATTTTCAATATCTTTTTCAAAAGAGTATAAAGTTTTTCTTACAATTTTTGTTTTAGCTTTATTTAAAAGCTGCTCTTTTTCTTTTAAATTAAATCCTCCTTTTTTTAATTTATCAAGACTTCTAGGGTTTAAAACTTTTGCAACTTCAATTCGAGTTAAAAGATCTATATTTATAGGATCATACGTAGGATCTTCTTCTTTTGACGCTTCGGGAGTAACAAGTTTTGGTATTTGAGAAAAGTAATTTATTACATTTTGAATTCCGCCAGCGCCTGTGGAAGAAAATTCACCGGTATCTTTTGATAGCTGCTCAAATGCTTCTTCATATTCCGAAGTTAAAACTAAATCTTTCCAGTAAGAAAAGGGCTTGGGTTTTTTAGCAGAAACTTCTACTTCTTCTAATTCTATTGGATCTTGCATTATTGCGATTTCTTCTTGACGATTGAATTCGCGCCTTGCTTTTATAGCCTCAGGACTATTATCTATTTCTTGTGACCCCGAAGAACCATTTTCCAAGTTGGATGCCGTATCGCTTACCTCCACAGTTGCATCCACTGTCTCCTGTGAAGGGGTTTCCTTTCCCTCTTCATCGGGATCGGGATCGGTTTCTTTTATACCTGGATTTTTTTTAAATAGCTCATCAAGAGTATAGCCTTTAGAATCGGCTACCTCAATTAATTCTTCTTCTGAAAAAGGTGTATTATTAAAAGTATAATTTGCCATAATTTAATTAAATTTTTGTCCTTTAAATTTGCCAGAATATTTACCAGCCCAATCCATTTGCTTATCACCAAAAGTGTATAAACCTAAATTATAAATAAAATCCTGTGCAAGTTGATCTTGAAATATTCTTACTGGCCTTCCAGATATACCTGACATATATACATCAACAGCAATAGCTTTAGGGTCATCGCTATCTACATCCTGATTTATTTTCTTTTCAATACTATAGCCTATGCCGCTTAAAGCTTTTTCAAACTCTGGCCTTATATTACCTTCTGCGTCTAAGGGTTTTATTGTGCCAGTAAACACTTCGCCTTCTTTGTTTATACCTAAACCTAATGTTGTAACTCTTTGTTCTAACCTATCTTGCCATGCGGTTTTTTGGCCTTTTAAGTCTTTAGCATCTCGCATCCATCTTGGCAATGGTTTAGGATCTTTAGGCGCTTTAGCTTTCCATGCAGGCGTAATATTCATTGCATACTTAAACATAGCTTCTCTAAGTCGTTCAGCGTCTGCATTACTTATAGTGCTCCCCGCAATGTGCTTTTCATCACCACCACCGTATTGTTTAAAAGGATCACCTTCGCCGCCGAATATTTCAATGAACATGCTATTAGCTACCCTTCTATCTTTTATTGCACCCAAAACTTTTGCATCAATAATTTCGCCAATATCTCGCTCAAACTCATCTGCACTCATATTTTTAAAATATTCTGTTTTAGCGCCGGTAGATGTAAGTATACCTTTTTGAATTAACATATTTTTATATTCTTTATCAAAATTAGGTACTTTAAATAATTGTTTAGATAAAAAGCCCGTAGCGGGAATTTCATAAGGCTTATCTAGCCCATCCCCCTGTATTTTATAATACATTACATTATCTTTAAAAACTCTTTCTACAGAGCCTTTGCTCATTTTAGAAAAAATATTTTTTGCATTTATATATTCTGTATTACCCACTAAAGAATCGCCACCCTGATTAGTTAAGTTATTAACTCGGTCTTCAGCGTTTTCTACCCATGAGGCTGATGATGTTTTTTCGCTTTCAGCTAAACCAACTAATTGAGAAAGTTCCGCAATAGTTTTATTTTTACTAGCCATTAAGCCTCTGTAGTCTGATTGAGAATACAAGCCGGCTTCAATGTCTAATTGTAATTTAGCATTTTCATCCATTAAATTATTTACTTGATCAAAAAGTGCTCTATTGGCATTGCTTTCGCCTAAAGCTTTATAAAAAGAGGTAGGATCAATGCTAATATCTTTTATAAGCCTTTGATTAAACTCCTGAGCTTGTTTTACTTTTTTGTCTTTAATTGCTTTTATATTACCCGCCGTTTTTAAAAACGTGCTACTAAGACTATTTATAGCATCTACTATTGGTGCTGCTTCTGATACTACTACCGTCTCTGGACTTCTATATGTACTTGCCATAATTATATTTTTAAACGTAAGCCGTTTTTAAGTCTATTCTTTTATTAATTTTAGGATTATTACTAGTGCCTAAATTACCCGCTAATGCAGTGACTGCAGAACCAAGAACTTGTCCGCCTGCGCTAATTCCTGTACCCATTATAGAAGCCGCGTCTGCGTTTCTTTGAGCTTGAACTTGTTGTTGGCCGGTTAATTGAGCTTGTTTACGGTCAAGCTGTTCAAGAAGTCTATTGTCTCTTTCTTTATACATAAATAACTCGCCTTCTGCTTCTATTTGCTGTTGTCGTGTAGCTTCACCAAATAAAGCACTTTGCACTCTGGTAGCTTCAGCCATTTTTTGTTGATTAAGTTGTGCTTCTCCTTGCGCCCTAAGTTTTTCATTTTGTGCTTCTTGCGCCTCTATATTAGCGGCAACACCTTGCTTACTTCTTGCGGCGGCTTGTGCTAACGCGGTAGCTCCTCCCGCACTTGCGCCTGTTGCAGCTAATAAATCTAAAGTATTAGCTAAAGCAATATCAGTTTGCTCCATTTGTATTTCTGCTGCTTTAGTAGCAACGCCTAAATTTTCAAAAGGATTACTTAGCATGCCAGATAAGTCCTGTATCATATCAGATAAATCCTCTGCCCCAGCATATGGATTTATTATAGGATTTTCTCTATTACGCTTTTCCTCTAAACGAGTAATATCGCCCTGAAGTCTTGTCGCTTCGCGCCTAGCTCCTTTTGCTGCTTGTTTTTGTTGGTTTGATGCTATTGCTGCCGTTCCGAAAGTTCCTAACAGCCCAGCACCTGCTCCAATAAGCACTGATCCTACTATAAATGCCATAAGTTTACTATTTGATTTTCTAATTCTTTAATATCTTTAGTGTTATCTGGATTCTTATGTATGTTCATAAAAATAGATTCTTCTAATGCTATAATTGTTCTTTTAGCACCTGGTTTTGAAATTGTATAACAAGGTGCTTCGTGAATAATTGTTTCATCACTTTCTTTAATTAATACTTTACCTGATAATAAAAACCACACGTGTTCATGCTTATGCTCTGCCCCGACTACTATTTGATTTTTTTGCATAACCATTTTTCTTAAATATATTTGATCAGCAAATTCATGAGTAACTGGTATAATATCTTCACAATCAACAATATCCCCGTTGTTGTGCATTATAATATTATCGTTTTTAGTTTTTATTAATTTCATATAATTTAATAACTTGACGCTGCGTATTCCGAAGATACAGCAAATAATTCTTTTGGGCCACCATAATCAGTAACAGTATCAGTAGATAATGTAACCGTAGTAAAGTGCCCTTTAATACCGCTCATTTGATCGCCAAATCTTACTTCACCAGGAGCTACCGCGCTATTGTTGACTATATTAGCCATGTATTTATTTTCTTTTCTGCTAAAACCTGCTCTGTTTATTGGTGGCGTTAACCGCGCGGGAAATTGATTTCCATAATTATCATAAGCGCCTTGGTTATAGCTATATATTAAAGCAGTTGTGTCTTGAGTGTTGGTTGTGGCAAAAGTTAAAAAGTCTGGAGCAGTATCTGCTACTCCAATACCTGTAAAATCTGAATTAATACTATTTACCTGCCAACCGTTACTGCCCTCATAGTTTATTGTTTTAAATACTTTGGACATACTAGGCCTAGGATTAAATATAAACGTAATATTAGAATCATTGTCTACGCCGTAAAAATTTCCTCTATTAATGCCCGGGGCATTAGAATTATGTTGATATAATGCAGCTGCTGTAGAGGCGGTTGTTCCGTTGTTTACCGTATAAAAATAATTTTTTAAGCTAAATCCTAAAGCAGGTTTATAATTAAAAAAGCTATTCCAGCCGTTTATATCATCATCAAAGGATAATGTAAAATATTTATTAGTTTCAGGCTCGCCTAAAGCATTAGTTGTAAAAGATGCGTTAGCAGTTTGAAGCGATACAACATATTGTTTATTATAAATGTCCCACATACCTATCGCTTTTCCCGCGGTAAAAGGTTCGGGTAGATCTAACTCGCTTAATTTATCTCTAAAAAAGTCGTACATACCATAACGTTGTATTTCTTCTAACCCGTTATTAGATAGCCTTAATACAGCGTTTCTATCCTTGTCAGTAAAATATTGTCTAAATCCATAAACAGCGTGGCTTTCAGGATTTCTGCTAATACCAAAATTGCCCGCGTAAGCTTGGGGTTCTCCAATAACCATATTACTCGTTGTTACGGTTGGGTTACCTTCTGCGGAATATATTACGTTTTTATTAATTGGCGCTCTACTAACTTTATCTTCTTGAAAAATAGTTAAATAATAATCTTGAGCATAAAGTTTTTGTATTGAGCCATAAGCAGGGTTTAAACTACGTGTTATATCTGTACCTACACTAAACACATTGGTTTCATTAATTCCAGTGCTCGAATTAAATATACCAGAATATATTAAAGAATTTGTTCTAAACGTTGCATCAGGCTCTTCTTCAACTAAATACGCTCTAGGCCCAAAACTAACTGATGTATTATTATATCCCCCTCTGATTCTAGATTCTTCAATAGCCCAATTTTTATCAGTAATATTACTATCGCTAGTTTCTGCAGTACCAGGGTACCCGCCTAAAGTTGAAGGTACACCAAACGACCCGTTCCAAACAGGAGTTTCATCATTAGCCCCAGGGGTGGATTCAGGACTTAAAACTTTCTTTAAAACAAAGCTATTAAAATATTTTACTTCTACAATTGCTGACATAATATATTATTACTTATAATTTTAAAAAGTTCCAGCGGCATTCCAAGTGTCAAACTCAGTAGCCAGAGAAGGATATTCTCCTGGAGGGTTTGGTGGTTGCGTCATATTAGTAATTAAACTTTTTTGTCCCGTACTGTCAAAGTAAGCCACCCATTTTCTATGTGTATTATGTGTTAAAGTTGGCGCCCCTGTTGATTGAGTATTAGAATTTCCAGTACCGTATTTAGCATTTAAACTATCTGATTCGGCTGGCGTATATGCAAACCATCCTGCATTACCTCCAGAAGGGACCCACTCTGTGGTTAATTCTTCATTTGTATAAAATCTGCTTACGTATTTCATATGCCATTCTCTTGCAAATACCGTTTGTAGCCCTGTTGACTGCTGGGATGCAAGTTGTGGAGTATTTTGTGCAACAGTACTAATATTATACGAATATGAATAAGTTCCAGTATTTTCTGGGAAAGGAGGATAATAAAAATCACCAAAGGCGGCAGAGGTTCTGACCATTCCCATCGACAAATTAAATGCAGGGGAAGGGCAATTAACTCCACCAGGGCCTATTACTATTGGCTCTGGCGCCCCTGCTGTGTCTGAAATACCAAAAGGATAACGTACAATTAATCTGTAATCTCCAAACTTATCTGCAATATTAGAATAAGGAGATTTTCCTATTACAAAAGTTTTACTAGCAATAGTATTTTGATTAGGTCCATTAAGATTTCTTACTTGAGTATTAGCTTCTAAACAATTCCACTCATCTATATTTGTACTAAATCCTTGCCCTGAAGGATAAAAATTAACACTTGAACTATTTGTGTTAAAATACTTAGCACGATTTCTGTAATCTATTATACCCGATACAGCTACATCGCCTGAAGTTGGAAAATTAGTAAATTTATTAATTTGTGATCCTCCAAAATAAATTGGTTTACCTTCAATATCTGTTGCTTGCTGCCAAGTATCACCTCCTCCAGAAATTCTGTATTGCAAATATATAGGGTACATTATTACTGGAAAACCGCTTGTTAAACCTGCAGTATTGTAATCAAATTGCAAAAAATTAACATTAACCGTTATAAAAGCCGTTCCTTGTGTTAAACCGCTGTTTGATTGAGAAAAAGATGATGTATCTGTTCCAGCGGACTGGTAATACATTGAGTTGTAATTAGTATTACTCATTGCAAAATCAGTACAATCCGGTACTGCATTTAAATTAGCACGCTGAAGTGGCCCATTAGATAATGATGTGGATAATTCCAAGTCTGAATAAGGAGCTCTAATATCTTTGTTGCTAAGTAGATCATTATTACCAGGCAAAGGTTTACTTCCCGCAGCATTATTTACCTCATTCACAAAATAAATAGCCCCAGAATCCCCTCCTTGACTTGCAATTTCTAATCCTGCAGTAGTACCAAATTCTTGATTAATTTGCTCATTGCCAAATAATACTGTAAGTTGTAAGCTGGTAGCTTGCGCAGGGCCTCCTGCATCAGTTAATGTAATTGTTATAGGGTAGGGCCCTGTTAAAGTATTTTCACTAGTAGATAATTCTCCAGCAGCATTTATATTAAATATAGTTTGGTTAGCAGGAGATGTGATTGACCAATTTAAGTTTTGTGCATTTAAACTTGTGTCGGCGGTTCCATTTACTCCCGTAAAAGTAGCTAATACTCCTGTACTTCCTTCTACAAGTTGTAAAATAAGATTACTAGGAAGAGGATCTATACTTACGGTTGGATTATTTGGTATAGTATAAGTTTTAAAAATTGGCGAAGTATTTGCTAAAGGGAGTGTAAATTCTGCTGATCCTGTTCCCGCGCCACTAACATCTGTAAAGTTTACTACTACAGTATATATTTTTTTTGTTTCAGCTCCCGGACTATAATAAAAATCTTTAGTAGTTTGTATTTTGTATTTATACCACGTTGCTGGAAGGGTAGGGTCATAAGGAGCAGTTGGTGGCTCTGCTTCAACTACAGTAAAAAAAGTAGTTTTATTTTCTTCCTCGCTTAAACTTTTAACACTAGCTATCGATGCAGTTAATTTATTAGCTGGCAAATCTTGGTTTGCAGCTTCTCCAAAAATAACTGGAGCCCACGGGGTTGTAATGTCTACATTAGTTAGAGCCCCATTGCTATCGGTATGAGGCTGATTTTCATTAAAAGTTGTGTTATGAGTAGTTGCACCGCTAGCACTCGCTCCTGCACCCCCGGCTTCTATGGCTGCATTTAAATTTGCTATTAAGCCGCTAGTAGATGTTTCATAATATATATCTAACCTTGATTCAGTTGGGGTTGTTTCAAACACACCTAATAAAAAAGCATATGTACCTGAAGCGCCTAATGAACCTATAGAATTTGATGCTATTTGCGATATTCTTCCAACCAAGGGATTAGATAGCGTATCATACATATCTGAAACAGAGCTTGAAGCGCCAAATAAATCGTCTTCTTCTGCAATAGTAATTACTGTATTAGATTGTATACCAGGATAAAATTGTTGATTATAGGTAGGCGGCCCTGTTGAATTAGGAGTAACTCTTCCAAATAACTGCACTGAACTTCTAAATTGTTTTTGCTCAGGCCCCACTTCTGATAAATCCCTAGGCACCTTATTTACATTGTCATTAATTAATGTAACAAAGCCAACTGTGCCAGCAGGATCATCAGTAGATACACCATTTGGGGGACCATTTAGAATTCCTGGCAAATAAACATTGTAATATTCTTGTTCAGTTTGTTTAACTACAACTTTATAGCTATACCATCCTAAAGGATTATAACTCGGGCCAGTGGCTGATCCTTCGTATAAGCCCGGTATGCCTGTGCCAGAAGAAGGTGTAATGGGGCTATTAAATAATATTTTTAAAGAATCGCCCGGCCATTGTGTAATTGCTGTATCTGTATTAATTCTATAAGGATGAAAATGAGTTGAGGCGGCAAAAGTTCCACTTCCTACACTTGCTGGTGTAGATGCACTTGAAAATTCTGATAATAATACCGTAGATGATCTTCCATATCTATCTGAAACCACAATTCCAACTTGATAATTTCTATTTTGTTTTAATGTACTATTAGGGTACTCTGTAATACTAGTTTTATAGTCTGTAACATTACCCGATGTTAGGTCAAAAGCGTATTTATCAAAAGCCCCTACTTGGTAATCTAATTGAGAAGTATCTTGACCTTCTAAATTTCTAAAAATTGGGCTATGCTTATCTTGGAAATTACCATAAATAACTCTATTACCTGAAATTTCCTGAGATAATGCCTTAACAGGAACTTTGTCGTAAACTCTTATTAAATCCGCTTCAGGTAAAGTTTTATAAGGTTTTAAACTTTGATAAACATACTTAACAGTAGACCCTGAATTAGCTATTCCAAAATCTTTATTTACTAATAAAGTATCTACTACTTGAACAGCCTGCCCATCTGACTCTTTATATAAAATATCAATTTCAGTTACTTTTAAATTATTAAATAAAGTAGCGCCAGTAATTTGTGTAGTGTCATCGGCTGTTCTAGGAAGAGGAATATATAAAGTAATTTCATTTACTTTATTTTCCATAAAATCTACTACAGTGCTTCTAAAGGTTGCTTCTTCATCGCCAACCATAAAATATCCGTCTTGCTTAGGTATAAAGCATTCTTGCGTAAAAGGCGCTAAAACAGAGTATTCATTATCATCAAATTTAAATCTATAACTAAACCGTACAAATTTATCTTCAAGATAATCTGGGTCACCGGGGTAAGATGTGTTTAAATAAGGATTTACAGTAGTACCATTAGGTAAATTAGGACTTACTACATCTTTCATAGTAGTCTCATAATCTCCCGGTATAGAACTTTCTTGGTATAAAATTATAGCTTCAAAAGGTGCAAATTTAGCTACTGAAACATGATCTTCTGTAGTATAATATCCTATTTCTTTTTCAATATTTATTTTTCTAGGCTGATTTCTATTGTCCGTCCAAAACAATAAATTTTCAACTATATTAATTCCGTATATAGGATTTTTTGTAGAAAAATTTAAAAATGCTCCTTCTACTAGTTTAACTGATTTTTGAGTTAAAGTATTATAAGCGTAAATAAAATTACCAGCTGTATTATCATACGCATCTTCTGTATTAGTAGTTAAAAAAATGTATACAGTATCATTTATAGGATTTACAATATGGCCTATTGCTTGTAAATTTAAAGAACCTGACTCTAGGGCTTGAAAATTACCCTCTGGCAACAAGGCATTACCTAATACATTTTCTAATGCCCCTACGTCATCGCCTTCAGATTTACTAACTTGTATATTAAAGCCTTGTCTATACTCGCCTTGAGGCACTAAGCGTGCGTCAAGATCTAGGTTCATTTTAGACTTTATAAAAGCATTTTTAACTTCTGCCATTTATTTAACTTTTAATCCATTTAGATTTATTACGCATTACTTGAACTATTTCATCTAGTTTAATATTAGATAATCTAATTTTTGCATTACGAAGTTTAGCACTTTTTTCTTTTTTATATCTATTAACTATATACTCAGGAGTGTTAACTTTAGTTGATAGAACAGCATGATTAACATAGGCATATATAGCTTCTTCTGCCATCTTAGGAACTTTCATATCTTGATCATACGCAAGCCCATCAGAAATATATTCAAATATTACCAGTGAATCCCTTAAATTACTTGAAAAAGATATTTTTCCTTCGCGATGATTCATTGTAAACCAGCCGTTTTTTTGAGATGTTTCAGGGTTTAACCCATATCTTTCCCCCCAAAATCCTTCAAATCCAAAGCCGTACCAAGTTCCCGGATATATACCTTTATTTATATCAGATAAATTTAAATTACCATTAATTATTCTATCGTTAGCCGTAGCCCATCTTTCTTCTGTTAAAGAGGTTGCATTTAAATCTTCACTAAAATTATCTTGTATAGGCTGCCCTTGCCAATCTTGAGGCAACAAACTATCAGGATTAGACGTTAAAGTAGTAGGGTATATAATGTGCTTTACTCCTAATTGATCTACCCAAGACATTTTAACGTAATTAACGTAATCTTGAGGCATAGGAATAGATAAATTATGAGGAATAGTAGCCTCTTGGGATTTTATACTTGGCAAAGTATCATAACTAAATTCTTGCAAAGCGCGCTTAACATGAAATATAACATCGTTACGCTTTACATTTTGTATAATTTTGCCGTTACCTACATATCCTACTAAAAAATTTGTTACTAGCTCAGAAACCTTAATATATGCATAACTTCCGTAATTTTCTTCTACAATATTACCATACGCATCTTTATTACCGTAATTACCTCCTGTTAATGTTTTTAGCTGAACTACTATAACTGTATTTTGGGCAGGCACAGCAGGTATCGTTATAATATTATTTTCAACCGTATATGCTTGAATATATTCTGTATAAGAACCGGCAATACCAGTAGGGCTAGTGTAAAGCTTAAAATTATTTTCCGCATAACTAGGTATATTTGGATTGTTATTTTTAAACACTAAATTTGTATTAAATGTAGTGGTAAATGTATTATTTGTTCCGTCTGCTAAAAATGTTTGCGACCCAGCGTAATATTGTGCGTTAGTTTCTTGTACTAAACCTCCGTTTGGTTTTGCCATAACTTATTAACTTTTTTCATTTATTTCGTCCATTTGCACTTGTTGTGCCGCGGCTTGAACTATTTGAGGATCTCTAATTATAATTCCAGCATATTGAAGTATTCTTAATATTACTTCTGATTGTTCACTTTCATGAAGTTCAAAATTAATAGATCCTGTCGGTTCAGTAGCAGCATTATATTCTAAATCATTATATAAATATTGTCCTAATGTTCCTACACTAAACCCCCAAATAATATTAGAAGGCTTTCTAACATACTCTACCTGTACATTACTTTGAATACTATTTGGCTTTATAAATAAATAATTATTCTCATATAAATACGTGGGGAAAGTTTCAGTTGCTTTTGTTAATTTAGATTTTTCAGAAGTATAAAAATCATTTCTTTGAAGTCT
>Ga0098043_1000278_pt1 | contig 17731 bp, 20 predicted proteins | sample 9B_taG_FD_92581 | JGI IMG/M metagenome (GOLD analysis project Ga0098043, IMG submission 92581) | Marine viral communities from the Subarctic Pacific Ocean - 9B_ETSP_OMZ_AT15188_CsCl metaG | ecosystem: Environmental > Aquatic > Marine > Oceanic | place: Subarctic Pacific Ocean | collected 2015-01-10 | reverse complement strand
AGGTTGTAGTAATTTTTTTGCTCTACCTCCCAACAATGAACAAATATATCCACATCGTTGCCTTTGATTATTTTATCATTTATGTAATTATAGCCAGCCTTAAAAGAGTGAAGTCCACTGGGATTAGACATATAACCATGTAAGCAGAGAGCCAGTTTCATTTGTTAGTGTTATTCAAGTGTCTTGAAGAAAAATTGACCCAAACCTTAATCCAATGGCCTTCCCCTCCCCCCCCTTGCATGACTAATTTATGTGTCTTTTCAATCCAATCACAAAGCTCCTTTTGTTTTTTTTCCCCCAAAAAGTTATGCAGCTCCATTACTATGATATTAACGTCAGACAAATCAACGCCCATTAAAAAATCATACTCGGCTCCTTCGCAGTCAACTTTTAATATTTCTACTTTTTTGCCACCTGTTAAATCTTCGAAACTGATGCTTTGGACCTCCTCGTAATCTCCTTGCCATCCGTGACTATTATGTTCATAGACATAGCCACAAGTCCCCATGTTGCCTGAAGGGGTATCTTTATTTATATCTCCATGAATGTATTTTTGTAGCTTTAGAATTTTACCACTTTCAGAATCAACAGCTTTTTTGAAAAGCTTGTAGTCAAAACCTTTTAAATTTTTATCTATTTCCTCTTGGTTATATTTAGAGGGTTCTACAAGATACCAATTATTAGACAGGTGACCCCAAGCTTTTGCAAAGCCTCCTACGTTGGCCCCGACATCAACAATTAAGTCATCAGGATTAATTTTAAAAACGTGTAAAGGATAATCTTTGCACTCATTAGTTATTATCTCCAACCAATTATTTGGTTGAGATTCGCATATTAATTTATCTACTTTCATATCGTCTTTTAAAAATTTCAAACGTGGTTAAATCTCTATAAGGAGGATCTTCTATTTGGTCCTCTGCGTGTTCTGGATATACACTAAGCATCATCATTCCCCAAGCAGCCCACTCAGGGGTTATGTAAGAATTATATCCCATAAATGATGGCTGATCAATATCATAATTTACATCCTCAGATCTGCCCGACCATCTCATTTTTTTTAAAAAATCATAAGCCTCTTTATCGTCTGTTAAGATCATACCTCCTTTACCTAATTTCAAAGGTTTTTTTATTCCAAAAGACAAACACATAAGTGTGCCTTTTTTATACATATTAGAGGTGAATCTTTTTGCTGCATCATATATTGGATAGGGTTTTAATTGATAGATACCTTTCCATTTTAAATCTTCAAATTTAACTTTGCCTCTTGCTTGCACTATTGATTGAGCGACCGAAATATATGTTCTTTTTGGTATTGTGACCTCTTTAACATTGTGAAACTCACAAGACATTTTTATTGCGTTTGTGCAATTATCGCAAGATACAGCATAAGGGGCGCCTGTATACTCAGCAACGTTTTCTTCAAACATTTCAACAACTTTATGAGGATTATGCATTTTTATTTAATAAAAAATATTTTTTAATGAAACCACAAGACTCAAACAGAGCTAGGCTGGATTTATTTTTTACGTCAATTTTAGCTTCACAGTCAGGATAAATAGAAGTAATTTCATTCAATAATTTTTTACCTATTCCTCTTTTTTGATATTTAGGGTCTACAGCAATTCTTACATCATCGTTAACGACACCAGCAAACCCTACAACTTCACCGTACCTAATTGCTACTATATAATTTTCATTATGTTTAGCCATAAAATTATTATGAGTTTCATAGCTTATCATTGAAGAATTTATGAAAGATTTTCTTACTAAGTTTCTAATTTCTAAAATTCTTCTCCAGTGGTTTTTGTCACATTTTACTAATTCCATAAATCTATATCTTGAGGGGCGGGATTTGAAGGGTTCGACCAATATACATTTAGATAAGTTCTCATTGCTTTCCATCCCTCTAATTGTAAGTATGGTCCCAATGCAGAGCCAATATCCATATATTGGTTTTTATCAAAATCTTTATAAAGTTCATAACACAGTAGATTGCTTAAAGATGCTGCGGCAAACAAAAACAAATGATTCTCAATATTATTTTCCCTTATCCAGTGCTTACAAGCGTCTATTAAATAATAGTCGTCTTTCATGCAATTAGAACCAATCGGAAAATGTTTTGTTATATTAAATGGTAGTTTGTCAAATTTTGAATTTTTATTGCTGATAATAACTATTTTTTTCTTGCTAAGAACAGGAACAATCTCAGACACAAAATGTTTATAATTATCATTTATTAGGACATTGCTAAAAGTTAAATGCTCATCATCCCCTTCTCCATATAAATCTCTACAAAACTGCCATGAAGAACTTCCGTCTTGACCATTATAAGCTGGAATTCCTTTGAAGTAATTTTTTTTTCTATACTTCAAGGATTCTATCAGCTTAGTATTCAGATAAGGAGTCTCTTCAGGTATAAATCTTTTTTGCTCCTCATCCTTTTTAAAAGCGTAGTCAGGTAATCTTATTGTTTGCCCCTCATAAATATCACCTTGAACTAGAACTCCATCACCCAGAATTAAAGTTTTATTTCTTAGAACTGTAACTTCGCCATCAGAGAATCGACAAAACCCAAAAGGTTCATCAGATTTTACTAATTTAGCTATTTTATCAAACTCTTCTTTAAACGTTTTCATTTATAATTATCATTTGCCCAATCGTAAATTCTACTTAAAGATTCTTCTAGATTTATATCAAGAGTGTACCCTAATTCTTTTTGAATCTTATCCACGGATGGGCATCGACGCTTAGGCTCATGTTTGTAAACAATAGGTGGGTCTATAACCTCTACCATATTTTTCTTGCCACATGTTTTTTCTACCATTTTAGCTAAATCAATCATAGATATTTCATTACTTGGATTACCTATGTGGTATAAAATATCTTTACCTTCAGTTAAAACTTGTATGCACCCTGATAAAAAATCTCCATACCAACAAAAAGTTCTAGTTTGGTCACCAGGAGCATAAATTCTCATTTTTTCACCTTTTAAACAATTTGATATAAAATTAGGGATAACCCTTTTGTCATCTTGCCTAAAATAACCAATAACATTAAAAGGTCTTACTATTTTACAATCTACATTAAATTGATCTTTAAATACGTAAGATATTGTTTCGATATACATTTTAGTAACATCATAACACGATCTTTTGTCTAATGTCTTAGCTGTTGGAGTATAAGATTCATCTGTAGGTATAAATTCTTTTGGTGGAGTTCCTAATACTTCAGATGAAGAAAAATTTAATATTTTAGCATTATTTGATAGAGCTGTTTGCAAAAGATTTTTTGTGCCTTCAGTAGATACATCCATTGTTTCAATTGGATATCTTTCATAGTAATAAGGGCTAGCACAACCACTACAGTTAATTATAAAATCTATTTTTTCATTATAAAGTTTTAGACTTAGATAACTACCAGTCAAATCGTGTTGGAGATTTAAAAGATTGTCAGCCTCTAAAAGATCTTTTTTTTCTCTTCCTAAAAAGTTATCAATAGAAATAATTCTACATTTGTTTTTAAATTTATAAAAATTTAAATATAAAAAATATTTTACGAAAAGCGCTCCCAAAAATCCCGCTCCGCCACAAACTAAAATGGTTTTACCTTCAAAGCTGTAACAATTTCGCTCTGTTTTTTTATATATTTCTTCAAAATCTCTTTGATAATGTTTTTCAAATTTCATTCAATATTTCTGCTATTTTTTCAGATGATCTCCCATTTCCATATGGACAGATGCAATTAATTTTATAATTAGTATTTAGACTTTGGAATATTCTATTTAATTGATTTGGACTCTTACAAATTGTAAGCTGCCCAGACTCTTTACCCTCTGGCCTCTCTGTTGTTTCTCTACAAACTATAATTTTTTTGTTTAAAAAACTACTTTCCTCTTGCAATCCCCCGCTGTCACTAATTACTAGTTTACATTTTACTAAAATATCAAGAAGTTTTTCATGATCAAGCGGCTCAATAACATTAACATTAGTTAATATATTTTTATGTTTTTGTACGTTTGGGTTGGGGTGAATAGGTAGTATAAACTCTAAATCAGAGTTATTTTTAGCTATTTCATTGATAGTTTTAAACCAATCGTATATTAAATCGTGATTTTCTCGTCTATGAAGAGTAACTAAAACTTTATTTGTATATTCACATTTTTTTTTGTAGCTTAACAAGTTATCTAAAATAGTATTTCCTACAACATGACACTCTCCCTTAACTAACTCATTTTTTAATGTGTTTTTAGATAATGAAGTTGGGCATAAATTTATATCTGCAATGCGAGATATCATTTGTCTATATGCCTCTTCAGGATATGGATGATCTAAATTATAAGTTCTCAATCCAGCCTCCAAATGAATAACTTTCTTTTTTGAGTGAAAACCCGCTAACGCACAGGCAAAAGCTGAAATTGTATCTCCTTGAACTAAAACACTCTCAAAATCACCGTCAGGAAATTGAAGTAAACAGTCACTGACTATTTGATCTAACCTTTTTCCGCTTTCGCAATCATTAATATTTATATGATAATCTGTTTTAACATCTTTTAGTAAATCTGTATGCTGACCTGTGAATAAAAGTTTATAGCTATCTAAAACCTTAGTTAAAGGTTTTACTTTTAACCACTCAGGTCTAGTCCCAAAACAAATAACAGTTGTCATTTGACGTTTATTAATTTAAAGCCTTTTTTATAATAATGTTTTAATGACAAGCCAAAATCAATACCGTTTGAATTTACAGAAATGGCATTTTTATCGACACCGTACTTCATAGCTAATTCAAGTCTGCTACCCCACATCTCTAGATCATCTTTTGGGTGTGGTGGCACATATGTATTTAAATCTAAATATTTTTGTATGGAATACGAAAAATGAACGTCCTCACCACAAATATAATTTATTGGCGGTCTTGTCTCTCTCCAAAATGCTGATAAAAGATCCCTATGAAAAAACCAAGCATGACCTCCAATATCTACCCTTTTAGTTTTTTCATTAGGGTTATGTAGACCATCATTTGTATATGATTTATATTCTAAATCGTTGAAAGTAATTCCATTGGTTAAATATAGTCCATTTTGTTCATTTTCTATACAATTAATACAATTCTCCGTCCATTTAGTTCCTGGGATTGTGTCATCGTCCAATATGCATATGTAATCTGATTTTGAATTTAAGGCAAAAGCAAATCTCGCCCAAACTCCATAATTATAATTATTGTGAGATACTTTTATTGTACCATTTGGATCTTGCACTAAAAAAGAATCTTTAGGATCTGTCGGTTTGTTTTGCCAAATCATAAGCTCGTCGCATTTGACAGTCTGTTCAGAAATTGCTTTTGTTTGCTCACTCAGAGTATGAGGTCTCTGCCATGTATTTAGTATATAAGTTACTTTACTCATTATTTAAATAAATTAAAATTAAGCGACTCAATATTAAAGTCGCCCCAAACATTATCATATAAACTTTTATCTAGTTTTAAATCTTTAAATTCAGACCAATCATTTATGATTACCATTGGTATGCCTAATTTTTTAAATCTTTCAGCTCCGTACCATTTAGTGACAATGGGTATACTTTTCATATATAAAGCCTCCCATGTCTTATGACAATCTTTACCATTACCATCAGGAGAAACTGTAAAGTAAGATTTAGAAATATCTCTTAAGTATTTTTCCTGAGTATCATTAACGAAGTCATCATGGTCTTTTATTGATACTGCATTTGGGTAATTTGTAGTAGGTTGAATTCCTAAAGACTGATAACAATAATTTCTTTCTTGAGGGTTAGTTGAAACATTAAAGTTAGCGTAATACAAATTATCCTTTTCATTATTTTCATTTATGATTTTTTTAAATCTATCTTGATTGCCATGAGACCATTTAGGGTTAGCTATTCCTATTGGTATAGGAGAAACTTTAGGATGTTCGCATAATAAATTTTGAGTATACCAATGTTGCATTTTAGGAAAAAATTCAACAACAGCTTTAACATATTCATAAGTAAAATTTATGTCAGAGTTATGTGTCACTAAAGTGAACTCCGAAGAACCTATGGTTCTAGATTTTTCAAATAACTGTAAAAATTCTGGCATACAAAAAACAAAATTATTTTTTATATCATCATCAACTGTTAATTTAAATGATGGAGTTCGTTCATCCTTATAGTCTGTAAGTCGAACTTTACATTGATGTTTAAAATATGTTCCGTTTAAAAAATTCATTGTTCTATTTTTTGCCAAAATATTTCACTTGCATTTTGGCATTTATTTTTAAATTCATCATAACCAACTTTGTTAAATTCTAAGTAAGCTCCGATTTTATTTACTTCACCTATTACTTCTTCAACACCACATAATAATGCTTCACCTACCATTCTGCAAAATGGTTCATTAACTATTGGAGAATGAAATATAGCTTTGCTTTGTTTTAAAATATCAGCAACCTCTTCTTGAGTTTTGAGGCCACCAAATTTTATATTATTTTGATCTTTAAAAAATTGATTAGGATCTACATGAGACCATCCAAAAATTGATATTTCTTTATCTGGATTTTTTTTAGCAAAATCAATTATTTTTTTAGCACCTTTCAATTCATGAATATAGCCACAATATACTACATCATAAATTTTTTCCTGATCTGTTCTACAAAAAAGTTCTGTATCGATTGGGTCATAAACTATTTCTGTATTTGTAAAATAATCGCCATAAAGATCCTTAAAGAAAGAAATATGAAATTCACTTAAAAAAAAGTTTTTTTGAGATTTTGTAAAGAGATGCGCTCTTGTTCTGTTGTCTAAATATAAACATGAGTCATGTTCTAACCTAACAGAATTAGGCAGTCTTTTTAAAAAGTCTATTTTTTCAGGACTAATAGCATTTATATGCTCTAAATTAGAATTTATAATTAAATCATAAGATACTAAAAAATCTGTTATCGAAGACTCATAACTGTGTTCTACGATTTCGTGACCTAATTCTCTACCTTTTTTGATTAAAAGGTGATTACTTCTTTGTGCTCCACCCTCTCTTTGAGCAAGTGTGTAATCAGATACAAATAAGATTTTCATGCGATAGCATGATTATATCTTATAAATCGTCCTCTTCAATAAAAACTGAGACCTTTTCTAGATCTGGATTTTGAGCAATTAATTCACTTTGCTCTACAAAGTTAGCATCATCCCACCCCCAATGACTTAGTATCTCCTCATCATCCCATGCAACAGCATCACTTGATGTCATTTTGCTTACTGGTTTTTTACTCCAAAATCTACATGACCAGTATCTAGCTTTATACTTTGGACCTGGATTTGTGTCACACTTATGTCTAGCTCTAAAGCTTTTTCTTCTTTCAGGATCGTCACGCTTTATCTCCATGTTTGGATCACCAAACTTGACCATAACAACGTTACCTTTTTCATTCTTCACATAGACTCCGAATTTTTTTTTTGAGCCAGTAGGTAACCTAAAGGGTTTATTTAAAGTTTTTTTTTGAGCCTCTGTGTAATCTAAATCTTCAGCCTCGTTGTCCATTTCTTCTTCAGTCACTCCAGCTTTTAACAAGTCAATCTTAGCCATTGTAAAATTCAACTCGCTAAAATCAATAAACTCTTTACCCACTTCCTCGTTATAATATTCTTCACTACCTCTTGCGATGTCTGAATCAGCTGCTCTATAAGATTTTTTTACTTTTCCACCCCTTACCATTCTTAAAAACGTATTGACTCTTGCCATAGCCCATTGACCTCTAGATTTTCCAGGTCTATGGCTGCTTGAAAAAGCTCCAGCGCCTCGTCTATAAACTTTTTTAAGCTGACCTAAAGTAACTTTTTTGGAGTATTTAGAATTATGCTCTTTTACTTTATTCTTAAGAGCTGTTACTACTTTTTCAGAAAATGTAATTTTAGGGGCTTTTTTACCTCCTCCAGCTGAGCCTTTAGGATTTTTCTTTGAGCCTTTTCTGCGTTCTGAAGGTTTAGCTGGAGTCTGTGCTCCGCTTTTACGCCCAGGTCGTTTAGCGGCTTGCGCCTCCAAAAACTCTTTTGCTTTATCTGAAAAATCGTACTCCATCTAGCAATGATTTACACAAAAAATACATTAAAATGAATTTTAACCCTCACAAGAACTACAAGATAATATTGATCTTGCAAGCTCTTGACTAGGATTTGCACTTCTTTGATAATAAAAGCTTTTTATTCCCTGTTCCCAGCCGAAAATTAAAAGCTCACTTACTTGCTTTGGAGGACATTTTGGAGCTATCATTAAGTTCAAACTTTGGCTTTGATCTATGTATTTTTGTCGTTGAGCGGCTTGTAATACTATTTCTTTTTGTGAAATTTCACCAAATGTTTTGAAAACATCCTTTTCTTCTTCAGATAGAAAATCTAAATGCTGTACAGATCCACCCTTAAGTAAAATTGATTTCCATGTAGTTTGGTTATTTTTCTTCTTTTCAGTAAGGATTTTTTCTAAGTAAGGGTTTTTGTAAGTAAATTTACCTTTTGCAAGGTCTTTTGTGAAATAGTTGCTATTCAAAGGTTCTATAGAAGGAGATACTTGCCCTAAAATAAATGAGCTTGAAGTTGTTGGGGCTATTGCCATTGTAGTTAGGTTTCGTCTACCATATCCTTTAAGATACTCAGGCTCTCCTAATAAAACAGCTAGATTTTCTGTAGCTTTATCACAACGCTCTCTTATTAATTGATGTATTTCTTGATTTAAAAATTTAGCCTCTAAACTCTCAAAGGCTATCATTTTATCCTGTAAATAAGAGTGCCAACCTAAAACTCCTAATCCTATAGCTCTTTGTCTTTTTGCAAATTCATGAGAGCTTTTCATAAATGGAATATCCTTTGTTTTTTGAACATATTCCTCCATCACAGCATCTAAGAAAAATATCAAAGTTTCAACAGCATCAGTTTCTTTAATTTCTTCCCACTTTACTAGGTTTAAAGATGATAAACAACAAACAAAAGATTCTTCCTCAGATGAATGTAGAGCTATTTCACTACAAAGGTTAGAAGCATGGACTTTTAAATTTTTATCTTTATAAGGTTTTGGCGCTGAATTGTTTACAGTGTCAGTAAAAAATATATAAGGATAACCTGTCTCAAACCTTTTTTTGATTAGGGCTGCCCAAATATATCTCTTTGATTTATCTCCAGATATTAATTCTCTCATCCAAGAATCACTTATACAAACACCAAAAGATAAATCTTGTATTGGATGACCTTCACTTCGTATCCTCAAAAATTCTTTTATATCTGGGTGATCAATGGGTAGGTATCCTGCAAAAGATCCTCTGCGAACATTACTTTGAGATACTACAGATGAAACTTTATCGAAAAGTTCCATGAAGTGAACTGATCCACTTGAAGTGCCACCAGATGATATTTCTGCTCCTCTACCTCTAAGCGCCCCAAAGTAAGCTGATGTACCTGATCCATGCTTAGTTTGCATTCCAACCTCAGCTTGTTTTTCTAAGATAGAATCCATTCTATCTTCAATGTAAACGCCGTTGCAAGAAATAGGTAAACCTCTTTCTCTACCAAAATTAGCCCAAACTGGACTGGCTAAAGAGTAGAAACCTCTAGCCATATAATCTTCAAATTTAGAAGCGAACCCTTTTACTTTTAAATACTTTTCAGCACTCTTAGCAATATCTAAAATTCTTTGTTCTGCTGTTTCTCCAGTTTGTAAATAACCTCTTCTTAAAAAAGCTTTTGAATCCTTGTTTAGCCAATAGTATTTGTTCATTAAAATAGATCGTCTGCGTCAAATGTCTGTGAGTTTTTAGAATACTCAACAGGTCTAGAATGAAAGAAATCAGTAGCATTATTGCCCATCAATTCTTCCTCAAACCACATTGTATTTTCTAAAACAGAAGTGTCAACATTAAATGCAGAAGAAAACCCTATTTTTTCTAAAGAGTCATTTATTCTATTTTTTATAAATTCTTTAAGGATCTCAGCATTAAGACCTTTTTCATTAAAACCGTTAATCATCCAGTCAACAATCTTGCTTTCAGCTTTATAAGCTTCTTGAGCCTCATGTATAATTCTACTCTCTAATTCCTCATCAAATAATTCTGGATGCTCGCTCCTAATGGTATTGATTATCTTAATTCCAGCAAGAGCATGTATGTTCTCTTCGTTCCTAGTATACTTTACCTGCTGCCCAGTATCCTTTAATATATTTCTATAACGATTAAACCAGTTGATGATATAGAACTGTGAAAACAAAGAAACATTTTCTACAAAAAGAGTAAAAAGTATTATTGAATAAACATATTGTTTTTTTGAGTCTTTGTAAAATTTATGATTGTATTTTCTAAGATAATTAACTCTACCTTGAATAAAATCTAGCTCTAAGTTTTTTTCAAAAACATCCTCAAGACCTAAAACTTTTAATAATCTTTCGTAGGCATTATTATGGATAACTTCAACATTTGCCATAACATACCCCAAATCGGTCAAGCTTGGGTGAGGTAGATTGTCTCCTAATTTACTCCAGAACTTTTTTACCGCTACTTCAATCTGCCCAACAGCTGAAAGAGTTCTTATAATAATTTCTTTTTCTTCAGAGTTTAAATTAACATTAAAATCCTGTATATCGCTACTAAAGCTAAATTCTTTATCGGTCCAAAAACCGTTATGCATTGCCTCAATAAATTCTTGTGCCCATGGATAATGGTCGGGCTTCCTTGATATTTGTTCTTCGAAAATCATGACTATTGTTTTTACACCATACTTTGCTTTGCTGTCAAACTGTATTTGAAAAATTTTTTTTTTTAGTTGACAAGTTGATTTTAATGTTTATTATACCGTATAACGGTTTAAAGACGCTAATTATACCTATTACGTTATAGTAAAGCTATACGTTAGTCTGTATACATTACGTTTTATAATTTATATATAAATTATATATAAAATATATATAAAATAATGGAAAAAGGTACAAAATTTACAGAGCCATTGGCTCTGGAAAGCGATATTTCTTTAATTAATAAAATTAAAGATTCTAACGACGAAGGTAGTTTATTAGAGCTTATAAGCCGTCATTCTGGCATTTATCATACAATGGTAAATAGTTTTCTTTCTGGGCCGAGGAATACCGCAGATAAAGACAACCTTTTAGACGATAAAGTGCATGAAGTATACTCATGCGCTATAAAATTTGATCCTTCTAAAAACACAAAGTTTCCAACTTATTTAGCTAATCACACAAAATGGAAATGTTTAGGAGTTTTAAATAAAAGAAAAAAACACCAAGAAATTTCTTTTCAGGATGATGATTTTTATATTGAACCTCATTGTGAATCTTTTTTAGAAAGTCTAAGCAAACACGAGATTTTAAAAATACTTAAAAAATTCTTAGAAAAAGAAACTGACGATAGAGTAAAAAAAATAATTGACAAAAGATATAATGTCGATAATCATAAGCTCACACCTTGGAAAATTATAGCTGAGGATCTTGACATGAGTATTCAAGGCTGTATAAATATCCATAATAAATTTTTAACTAAAATTAATAAACAAACTAAATATGTATAATTCAATAACTGCTGCTGCTTATCTTGTTAAAGACCCAGAATCTAGAACAACTTCAACTGGTAAAAAAGTTGTAAATTTAAGAGTCGGTATTTCCTCATCTAATGTCAAAGATAAATGCTATGTTGATGTCCAGTATTGGGACAAACAAGCTGAGATAGCCGAAAAATACCTCTCTAAGGGAAGAGAGTTTATTGTTCAAGGAGAACTTTCAATGTCATCTTGGGAAAAAGATGGTAAAAATTTTAGTAGATATTTCATAAAAGGTAAAGATTTACAGTTTCTTTCATCTAAGAAAAAAGACTCTGATGATTCTACTGCTTCTACAAAAGAAGAAAAAGTAGGTGAAGAAGTTCCTTTTTAATGAAGGTATTATTAGAAGCGCCTCTAAATAATTTAAGTTTTGGTAATGTTTCTATAAACATTCTAAAACAATTATATAAAAAAAATATTGAAATAGGACTTTTCCCTATGGGAGATGTCACAGTAGATGCTTTTTGCTTAGGTGAAGACTTTAAAACATATATTGAAGATGCTGTAAATAACAGGTTCAAATTTTTATCTGAAGATATACCATCTCTAAAACTTTGGCATATTAACGGCGCTGATAATAGAAAAAATAAAAACCAGTTTTTATATACATTCTATGAATGTAACCAGCCCACTGAAATAGAGTCTGCAATAGTTGGTAATCAACAAAAGACAATCTTTAGTTCAACTTATGCAAGAGATCATTTTGAGGCTAAGGGCTTAGAAAACTGTGAGGCTGTCCCTTTAGGTCTTGATGACTGTTTTAAAGTTACTAACAAAACTTATATGCAGGATTGCGTTCATTTTGGTTTGATGGGTAAGTATGAAAATAGAAAACATACTCAAAAAATTATTAAGACTTGGTTAAAAAAATACGGCAACAATAATAAATATTTACTTACTTGTTGTATAAACAACGCATTTTTTCAACCAGAACAAATGAAAGGTTTGATTAATCAAACTTTGGAGGGAAAACACTATAACAATATTAATTTTCTTCCACATTTGGCCACTAATTCAGAAGTTAATGAATATCTAAATTCAATAGATATTGATCTTGGTGGACTCTCTGGTGGAGAGGGGTGGAATTTACCATCATTTAACGCAACTTGTCTTGGAAAATGGAGCATCGTTTTAAACTGCACCTCACATAAAGATTGGGCTAATAAAGATAACTCAATTTTGATTGAGCCGTCTGGAGAAATGGCAGTTGGTGATGGTGTATTTTTCAATGATAATCAAGCTTTCAATCAAGGAACTTTTTACACTTGGACTGAAGATGAAGTTATTTCTGCAATGGAGTTAGCTGAGTCTAAGGCGGGACAAGTTAACACAGAGGGTGTTAAAATGGGTGACAAGTTGACATATGAAAATACTGTAGATCGCATTTTATCCCTTGTTTTTAAGGATTAATTACTTGGCACAATTAATGTTGTTATATAAGCATTATGAACACATTATTTAACTTAATAAACGAACAAATACAATACCCAGTCGAATCGACAGATAATAAAGATGCTTATGAAATTGAATTTTCATTTGCTGGTTTTTCTAAGAGTCAAATAAAAATAACGGCTACTGATACTTTACTAACAGTAGAGGCTAAAAATAAAAAAGACTCAAAAAAAAGAACTGTCAGACTAGGTAGTCAAGTTTCTATAGATCACATAGTAGCTGAATATACTCATGGTTTATTGAAATTAACATTACCTAAAAAAGGTATAAATGAAGGTAGACAAATAAAAATTACTTAATGCCTATTTACGTTTACAAACATCCCGACAAAGAAGAATATATTGAAGTAATTCAAGGTATGAATGATGAACATTCTTACGAAGAAGATGGTTTAGCATGGGAGCGAGTTTTTCTCGCTCCTAATGCGTCCATAGATGCTGATGCTGATCCATTTAATAGTAGACAGTTTGTAGAGACAACTGCTGCGAAAAAAGGAACTATGGGAGATATGATGGATTATTCTAAAGAGCTTAGTGAAAAGCGAGCACAAAATAATGGTGGTGTTGATCCTGTAAAAGAAAAATATTATAAAGATTATTCAAAAGCTAGAAACGGAGCTAAACACATCAATCAAATAAAGGAAAAAGGTTACGAAAGCAAAAACGTAAAAATTGATTACGATTAGTAGCTAGTACCACTTAACCTTAGCCCTGCGCTTTCGTTCACAGGAAAAGTAAAGGCGGCATCAAAAGACATCATGCCATTGACTGGTAAAGAGGAGTTATAGGATTGCAGTCTAGCATTAGATATTGAGTATTTTATTTTCTTAGAATCTGTTGAACTAAGAACTAAATCAAAGCTATAAGTTTGTTCAGTTTCTAATACACCTGTTATGTTACCGTTTTCGTAACCTGATACTAGTGATGAAATAGAAAATGATCCATCAGCTGGCATTTCAGCTTTTCTGTCATAAGAAAAATCACTTCCAAAACCGTAATTAGAAACTCTTTGTAAAGCTACTGACATGTCAACAGATTGAACTAAATGACTGCCAGATATAACTTGGCCTCCTACTTGTAAATTTTCAAAAGATATTGAACTATCCTCGTCATTTGGTATAGGGATTTTTGGATCTTTAGTGCCATTATCAAAAGTAAAATTTAAAAGTCCTACGTTATTGTTGTTGCCCTGAAGTAAATTTATAGCTGGCGATTCCATACTAGTGCCAGTTAACTTTTCAAATTTTGCGTTTGATGCCACATAAGTAGTTGTAACAATTGGCAATGAATTTACTCCGTAAGTCAATCCGTAAGAGGTTAGAAAACAGTTCCCAAAAGCGGCAGCTTCAAAACCATTTAGATTTACTGCTGAACCTCCAACTGTAACTGAATCTAAAGCGTCTTTACCATCATCAGGGCTATTTATAATTAAGAAATTAGTATTTTTAGGTAATGAACCAGCAAGGGCTTGAACGTCAGTAGTATACGAATTACCTCCACTTATAAAATTGCTATTTATCTCATTCTGTAATTTAGGCTCTGGTATGTATGATAAAGTTAATTCTACATCAGGCTGTATAAAAGTATTATCAATACTAAAGTCTTGAGATCCTAATTGCTTTGATTTTTCATGAGGGAAGGCCATAGAAAAACTAGCACTTTGAACATTATTAATTAAATTTAAATCAATATTAGTCGTTTTAAATGATGCAGCATCATTGCTTGCTGCTACTATTGCTTTTTGACTCTGTATTATAGCTCTTGACATTTTAAACCTCTGTTGGGATTACGCCTAATGGATCTTCGACAAAGTTTACACTTAAGTTGTTTGTATTATCATAGACCCAAGTATGAGTCCAATTAGGGCAATAATAAACTTTTGGTCTATTATAAACTGATGGTATTTGATGTTCAAATCTCCTATAACCAGCTTTATTCTCTAAAAAGTGCAGCATAGATTTTAATTGGTGATTAGATATATTGCTGAAACTATAAGATATATCAAATTTAGATATATTTTTTGTATTTTTATCTCCACCTAATCTTTGAGTAAAAGAATTATTAAATTCAACAATATCTGATTTTATGCCTACTTCAAAGCTCTGTTTTTCATCAGGCTCAAAGAAAAACTTTTGAGTCCAATTAGTCGATGCACCAGTTGGACTATTTGATGAAGACGAAGCATGATCTTCAGTGCAATAGAAGAAATTATTTAAGTTGTTTGTATTAACACCTGAAAAAACAACATCATACTTTTTATATGATCTTGATGGAACCCAGTTTTGAAAATCTATGTTTGTATAATTATTGCCTGACCAATTTAATAGATTTGGGGCTGTGTCAATCGTTACCGCTGCTGACACATTAAAGTTTTGATTGTTCTCAACGGTTACTTGATAAGAATTGCAAAACCCAGTTACATTTTTATATATTCCAGAGTTGTCAGCATTGAACTCCATCGGCAAAAAGCCAGACTTACTTTCAAAAAAGTTAGCTAGCTTTCTAGCATTAGTCTCATTAGTTAAATAACCAACACTAAAATTAGCTACTAAACTATTCAAAGATAAAGGGGCTAGATCATAATAAAAATCATCAGTTGTAAAACTGTTAAACTTAGATTGAAACTGAGCTGTAGACCCATAGATCGGCGTCAAACTCAAACCAGTGAGATCTGTTGGTGCAGTAACTCCAGAAATATTTCTATCTCTATTGTAAAGTAAGTTTTCTGATTCTAATCCTGTTAAAGTACTCATGATGTATGACCCATATAATTAAGAGTTAATCTCAAACTTCCATTTGAAGATGCACTTAAAGATTCACTTACTAGACAAGCATTAGGCACTGATGCATCAACGAGCGTTGGCCCACCATTTCTACCATCTACTTTTAAATTAACTGTTCTACTGCTTTTACCTGTTTCTAAAAAATTTCTGCCACTTTCTAAAAAAGCATCATCGACTTCAATCTGAACAGCAGCAGTAATATTTAAAGGCGGTATGAACTTAACTTCTGTTGGTTCTTTATTACCTATTGAATAGTAAGGTTTTCTACTACAAGTCACAGCATAATCAAATCCTATAACTCTATTAGTTGAGCTGTTATCACATGAAGCAGTGATGCTACCTTGACTTGGTATGCTTAAGCTTGGTGCTGCAACAGAACCTGAAGCACTTGCGCCGCTTCTCATTTCATCATAAACAACAAAAGAACAATTTTCTTTTACAGGCGCTCCAACTGCACAATTTATTGACCAATTGTTAAGGTATCCACTTTGAAATCCATAAGACTCTCCATTGTAATGAATGCTACCTGATAAGTTATTAGATCCAGTAAAAGAGCTACTTCCACCAACCCCAGAAGCTACTACAGATTTATAAACTAAATCTCTAGTAAAAGAAAAATTTTGTTGTGTTTCTCCATTGACAGTTGTAACACCATCACTAAAACCTAAAGGATTTATGGTGTTAACAGAATTAGAATACGAAAAATCAACTGTATTAATTCCAGAGACCTCTTCGCCCTCTAAAAATAATCTTGAATCGTAATTTAATTTAGTGCCAAACATTAAGCTGAAAGCATCCCTCCTAATCTTGTTTCTTCAGCTATGACACCTTTTACAGCATCTTTTAATCTTACAGCTAAACCTTTATCGGCAGCTTCTGTATCAGGTGAGGAGCTTTGATTAACAGACCCATTAGAGTTAACAACTATATTTATATTAGTATCCCCTTTAGTTACTGATGTCCCACTACTACCTACAGAAGCTCCAGAGTTTAAAGCTTGTAAATTAGATGCCCCTATTCGTGAAGTTGCAGCAGCGTTCATTACAAATTCACCACCAGACAACATAGCTGGAACTGTGTCAACTCCAGCAGCGTGACCCACTCCTCCACCTCCAGCATAAGGTATCATACCACCCATTGGTCTCTTCTCGGTAGTTTTTCTACCACCAAACAATCCACCTCCAAACACAAGCCCACTTAAAGCAGCCATTCCAAGAGATGCAAGCAAACCCTTGCTTTGTTGTTTTCTAGCTTCTTCTTTTTGTATTAGCTCTTGTTTACGTCGCTCGTCTGCTTGTAATGATTGAACAAACAATCCAAAAGCTTGAGACTTAGCTTCTTGAGTTCTTTTAAAAGCTGGACTCATAGATCTTCCTAAATTTGTCATCATTAAACTTTCAGGAGCTAGAGCCACAGCCGCAAATCCAGAACCTCCTACTAATTTATCAAAAGATGTAGAAGTCCCAGTTTGAGTTGCAAACCCTAGTAAATTAGATTGACCAGATATTGCACCTTGTCCAAAAGTCCCTGGAGTAAACATACCTCCGTTAGCGAACTTTGGAACTGCCCCCTGATTCACAGAATTCATAAAACCTGTTCCAAATTTTTTAACAGCGCTTTTTCTCATTACGAATTCACCACCAGTTAGTAAAGCAGGAACATCATCTCTCACTCCAGATCCTCCTGTAATCATACCCCCGTCATGTTTAAGTAAGCCTCCAACTAACGGTATAGAACTAAGGAAGTTTCCTATTCCACCGCCACCGCCACCGCCAGTCATGCCGCCCACTATTTGATCAACGCCTTGCTTCATAAAAGCTTTTGACATCATAGTAAAGAAATCTGTGGCAGCAGATCTTAAGGTATCGCCCAAATTTTCACCTTTAACAATAGCATCGACTAATCCATCAGTTATATT
>Ga0098043_1000274_pt1 | contig 17843 bp, 30 predicted proteins | sample 9B_taG_FD_92581 | JGI IMG/M metagenome (GOLD analysis project Ga0098043, IMG submission 92581) | Marine viral communities from the Subarctic Pacific Ocean - 9B_ETSP_OMZ_AT15188_CsCl metaG | ecosystem: Environmental > Aquatic > Marine > Oceanic | place: Subarctic Pacific Ocean | collected 2015-01-10 | reverse complement strand
GTACCTGTATATTTTAAATAAATAGATCTACCAGGATCAGTAGAACCGTCTGCTATTGTGGTGGTATGTGTGTCAGCATTTGTTGTTATTGCTTCTGTACCAAAGCTAAAAGCTTCAGCTATAAGCTCTAAATTTGTGTTGGTGGATGTCCCCCAAGTTCCTGACTCATCACCTGTCGCTATTTCTTTTAATCTTAAATCATTTACGTATGTTGCCATATTTCACCTATGCTGCTATCTCATCCCAATTAGTAGTTTGACTGTCATCTACACTAGTCCAGTTAGGTGTCTGACTGTCATTTACATCACTCCAACTAGGAGTTTGACTATCGTCAACTAAACCCCAAACAGTTACGTTAGGAGACCCTGCTGTTGCTACTAAACTATCAGGAACAACAACACTCTTACCAATTATACCTATTTCTCCGAGAGAAGAAACTCCTTCTACTCCAGATATTGAAACTACGTTCTGAGTCCTAGTACTAATACTGCCCAAACCAGATGTCATAGCTGATAAGCTAGGTGACACATTAGCGTCTGCTACAGTAGTTAACGTACCTAAACTACCTGTGCTAGATAAACCTGTTGTAAGTATAACACTACAATCACCAGATATACTGACCGAAACGTTACCTAGTGTAGCTGATACTGCTGGACAACCTACGTTAGCTGTACCTTTAGCTATTATAGTACCTAACGCACTAGTTCCTACCTGACCGCTAGGTGTGACGTTAGCCTCAGCTACTGTAGTTATGCTGCCTAAAGCTGAGGTTGAACTTACACCAGTTAATGAGAAGTTAGCGTCACCGCTTATAGTAGGAGTGCCTAAGGCTGATGTGCCAGCTTGACCAGTAGGTATAATATTAGCCTCACCTACCGTTGAAACTGAACCTAAGGCTGAAGTAGAAGATAAACCAGTAACGGTAACTTCAGCTTTAGCTATGATTGTAGGAGTGCCTAAAGCACTAGTAGAACTTAAACCTGATAAAGTAAGGTTAGCTTCAGCTACTACACTTACTGAGCCTAAAGCTGAGGTTGAACTTAAACCAGTTAAAACTACTGGTGTAGATTCGCCCCAAGCTCCTTGACCCCAAGTGCCTCTGCCCCAGCCCGTTATGTTAGACATAACTTATGCTATTCTTATAATAGCTGTACTTGCTGCTGCTGCGGGAAATTGTATTGTAAAGTCACCAGCTGTTGATGTTTTATCTCCACCAAAGTCGATAGAAGCTACTGCTTTATTACTCTGAGAGCTGTTATAAATTAAACAACCTCTAGCAGTAATAGTAGCTGTACCAAAAGTTAAATCACTAAAATCTGTAAAACCTGTGGTACCACTTGACGTAGGTGTCACCGCTGTTAAATTAGCACCACCAGAAGTATAGTTTGTACCGCTTGCTTGTCCTGTTGTGGTAAAAGCTGTAGTGGTAGCACCTAATGTAGCTGAGCTAGTGTATAACGCTAATTTAAAAGTATGACCAGAACTGGCAGTAAAGTTATGTGTTGCTGTCAGCAGTTCCTTTTTAAAACTAGTTACTAATGTTGATGATATCGCCATTATTTAATCTCCTTTAAAATATTAGCTAAATCTTTATTACCTTGTTTGATCAACGAGTTACTTATAGTACAACGTTCACTGTTGATCGCCTGTTTAATATGATATAGTATTGTTTCGTAAATAGCAAGTTTATAAGCTTCAGCTTGTTGCCTAATATGTGGTGCTGCATTTTCCGATATTCCGCATATTCTAGCTGTAGCCCTTTCTGCCCAGTACTCCGCTGAGTGACCTTTATTATTTTCAGTAGCTACTTTTATTAAACCTAAACCACTTTCTGAATTATCTAACATCAGTATCTTTTAGCCTCAGGTGGTCCGTCCATAACCGTTCTAATTTCAGTTATATTTTTAAGTTGTTCTTCTCTTAGTTTATCATTATACCAAGATAATTTAACTTGTCTGTAAGTTCCCTCGGAATCTACGACTAGTATATCTGGGTCATCAAGTCTATGATAACCATATAACCTTTCCTCTATAGGTGAATTAGTATCTAATAAACCAGAACGTGGAGCTACATTAATAATCATACCAGCCTCAACACATTTAGCTAACCAGTACTCACAACAACCTTTACCAGCTTCGGCAAAGTGTACATTACCTTTATAACTAAAATCTATACCAAATAAATTTAATGCTTTAACTTTATTGTATAAAGCAAAAGCAAAAGCATACGGTATAGTGTTATTAAAATAAGCACAATCAGTAGCCTGAGATACTTCCTCTAAAGGGTAAAGTATGGCTGAAGGTACTCTTTCATCAAGTGTGCAGGTATATATAGGTACTTTATTTTCAGGTAACCATCTACGCATAATACCAGTTTGTGTACCTGCGTCGTCAGTATCTAAAAATCTGCTTGGTGGGTCTAGCATAAAAACTCTATCACACTTAGTGATAGCTCCCATGCAATTTATTCCCCAAACTTCATCGTAAACGTTTGAGTGTATTAAACTTAGGTGAAAGTCTAGCTGACTCTCGCCCATAGCGACTATGGCAATACTCTTGCCTTCTAATTCTTTTTCTATCATGACTGGGGTGTTCTCCGTACTTCATCGTATCTATTTTGGTCTCGGGTAGATTTACCCTCACCAAGATTTTTAAGTGATGCTATAGCCTCTTGAAACCTAGCCTCATAAACTGGTGTGGTCTCATAACTTTTTAGGTAAGTATTAGCCTCTACTAAACTGCCGTATAACATTGCGTTTACTGCGTTAGTAGAAAGCCAAGTAGTACCTGTGGCTGTAGCGGTTAGCGAAGTTGGTCTATAAAAATAATGTAGCTCAAAGTTGTAGTTTGAATCAGGTGTGGGGGCTAGTATGAAACTATTTTCATCAAACTCTGCGTAATACTTAGGTTGTGCTGTAGTTCCTTCAGCAGGAGTAAAATCACGTATAAATGATACATGTTTTAATTTTAACATGTGATATTTATTACTTGAATCTATTACAGCTAAACTAAAGGGTGATAAAAAATCAGTGGGCATAGCTAAATAAGTATTACTAGCGGTACCAGATCCCGTTACATTTTTTCTAAAAACATCAAGCTGTACACTTTTTAATATACGTTCTTCCGCACTTTTTATAAAGTCTGGTAAGTGTGTTACAAAACTTGACTCAGTGCTTTCAGCGTAATCCTGTATAGCTGTTTTTAATGATGATAAAGTCCAACTCATGGTATTATGTTACTATAGTTACGCTTCCTAGACTAGCCTCTAAAGTTTGAAGATCAAAACTTGAGCCTATAGGATCGTTGTGACTTATATCCATTGAAGGTGCACTTATACCTAAAGAATCCTTAGTGTTTTCTGTTCTTACTATACCGTATCCTGTAGTTGGAGCTGGTTCTGTAGGTCTAGCTTGCCTTAAAGCTTCGGGGTCGACAGGTTGTAGTATAGGTTCTAGTTGTGGATGTTTAGGCTCAAAACACTCAGGACAAGTTTTTAAACCGTTCCACTCTTTTTTAAGTTCGGTATATTTATAGACAAAGCCACACCTGTCACACCTAGCTCTTGATTTTTTACCTGCAGCATAAGCCATTATTTTTTCTTCCTACTTTTTCTTATAGCCTCTTTACCTTTTTTAAATATACTGGCTACAAAAGTTTTACCCATCACCTTAGCTCTCTGTTCACCTACCGTAAGTATTTGTATTTTACGAGCAAAAGGTTTTTTAATCTTTTTTACTTTAGCTACTGTTTTTCTAGCATCCTCTGGTGTAGCAAACTTAATACTGACTGTATCCTTAGGATTTTCATCAGTGTATAATCTTCTACCACTACCTTTAGGTTTTTTACCTGTGCCTACTTTTGGGTCTTTACCTTTTTTTCTTGACACGTCTTTTTGAACCTCTTTTAGCAGCACTCATTTGAGATTTAGTAGGTGCACCTTTAGCACCTTTTTTACGCATTTTTTCACCTGAACCTGCTTTGATTCTTTTACGCTTAGCGTGTATATTAGCCCATAAACCTTTACGTGGCATTAATAACTGCTCCTAGCTGGTGTTAATCTTAATGAAACTCTAGGTGAGTCTTCATCTGCTGCTAATTTAAAATCTTGTTCATATTGTTGTTTTAATAAACCTACTCTTTCAGGGTTCTTTTTCATAGCTATGTAATAAGCTAAACCGCTAGTTAAACACGGCATAAATCTTGAAGGTATCTCAGGATCTTCAGCTGAGGTACTAACGTCATCAATACGTTGTACGTTATAACTAATTAATTTATAAGTAGACGCTATATCTGGTGTTGGCCACAAGTTTACAACTGGACTAATTTGTCTATCTACAAAATACTGTGTGGGTCTGCCCTTAGCGTCTTTATCTGGTATGTTTAAATACTCACTTCTACCTATACGTTCTATCTGTAAATCAGTATCATTACCTGAGTCAGTTTTTCTTATTACGGCACTTAATATATCTATATCAAAACTATTAAAAGTATAACTAGATGTACCAGCCGTTAGGTTAGTGGTTACTTGCTCTATAGTCCAGAGATTGACACCTCTGTTAGACCAATCGGCGAACATTATATTTAATGAACGCCGAGCAGTCTCTGCGTCGTATCCAGTTCTAAGTTCAATACCTGCTAGTTCAAAAGCTTCTTCTATAGCGTCAGCTATACTTAATGAAAAAGTTTTAGTACCAGAGGTCGCCATTATTCATAATCCTTAGTACAATGTAGAATTATTAAATAAGTATCGCCTGAACTATGTCCAGTAGTTGTAAGCACTATGTCTCCATTTTTACCACTGCCTGCTGTATTTTGTAGTCCACCAAAAGGTGAAAAATCTAAAATACCGTCAGCACTAGGGTTTAACTCCATACATAGAGTGTTGGAAGAAGCTTTCCAGAATAATCCTATCTTAGTGAAACCTAATATAGAATAAAAAACTTTATTTAGTTTTACTCCTGTGCATGCTGCTCCGTCACTTTTACGTGCTGTTAAACCGCTTACATCTACTTTAGCGACGGCACTTTCACCAGTACCGTCACTTACATTAGTCAGCTGAACTATAAAATCTTTATCACCATCTAAAATGGTTGTTGATGTTACTGCATCAGCCATAGTTTACCTCCCTTACGCGTCTGCGAATGGAGTAACCACAGTACCAGAAGCAAGGTTGATACCTTCTACTGCGTACTTGGCTGAACCCATAGCGGTTACTTTGATAACAGTACCAACTATGCCACCTTTAGTTGTGCCGTTTAATGTAATAACGTCATTACTTGCACCTGAAAAGAATGTTTTACCTGCTGCGTCACTTTTACCCATATATAACCCACCAACGAACTTATCAGTTCCGTCAGTTTTAATATCTAAGTCTGTAGCTGCAGTTTCTATAACAAAAGTAAAAGTAGCACCTAAGTTATTTAACTGATTAGGATCATCATCTCTGCCAGGATCGGTAGCTATTATACTAGGTAGAGTAAACTTACCGTCAGCGTCATTACATGTAAGTACTTTACCTGCATGAGCGTCTACTGTTAGGGTGGTGTCTGCAGTTAAACTAACTACGTTAGCATTACCTGCTGAAATAAAACCAGCTAAAGATTTAACTGGTCCTGAGAATGTCGATTTTGCCATATTAAGTCTCCTTAATTTATCTATCGTCTTGGCTTGTCTGCTAGGTCAGTCGATAGATTGTTAATATTCCTAGAACTAAATTCTAACTTAATTAACCTCAAAAAGAAAGGGAGCCGAAGCTCCCTAACTTAACGTTTAATAAAAAACGCTTACCCCAGATTATTATGCTCCTGGTGAACCGAAAATGCCTCTCCAATCACTAAACCCGAAAGAATATCTTTCTCTAGCTTTGTATCGTACATTTCCTGTTTCAAAGTCTCCTTCCATGCCTGTTTGCATTGGAGATCTAACGAAGTGTTTAAGTCCGTTAGGTGCATCTGTTTTGATGAAGAAAGCATCAGTATCTGTAAGATAATGGTTTACAACGTAACCTTCTGGGAACATACCCATGTTTTTCATTGCGTTGATGTCATTATCAGAAGTATTTACTCTTCCTGGAGAATTTAATATTCTGTCAGCTACAAACTGTAACTGTGGAGGAATAATTAATTTTCTCGCTTGTACATTTACTTTAAGTCCTCTTTCATCCTTAAACGCTGAAATATCAATTAGAGCATTCTCTAATGAAGTTTCATTTAAGTCAGCTGCAGTACTTGGCTCATTAGCCTGATCTCCACCTGTTAAAGATGGGTGGTCAGTTGTCATGAGTGGTTTACCGTCTCCTCCTGGGAAGGAAGTTGAGAAACCATTATTAAGTACATTTGCTGCTTTCACTTGCTTAGTATTAGCCATTGATCTAGCTAAAGCTCTTGTGTATCTTGAAGAAAGACTATCATAAAGATTATCTTCAATAGCCTCTTCTGTTAACGCAAACGCTAAAGCTACAGTTTCGTGGCTGTATCTAGCTGTGAAAGTTTCTTGAGCTGTGTCATAAGATACCGCAGCACCCTCACCTTTTACAGGAGCTTGCCCGAAACCTGATAACATAACTTCTTCCTCAAACGCTCTGTCTGAATTTTCTGTATCAAAAATTTCAGCATGTTCGTTTTCGTATCTATCGTACTCAAGACCAAAAAGTGCATTTAGTCCTGGTTCGAGTTCTTTTACTAATTGAGCTCTATTTATTGCCATTCTATATCACCTTTAGTCGTTACCGAACGTAGAAGCTGGGAATATAAAGTAACCTCTAGCGTATTGACCAATGGAGTTTCCTGGAGTATCCACGAAACCAACCTGTTTAGCAATACCACTATTAGTTGTAGTAGTCACACCTTCTTTTGAACGGTTATTGTTAGTATCACCTGCAGTTGTAGAGATAGTATGAACTTTACCTACATCGGCTTGAGTTGGAGTACCAGTGTACTGTGCCTCATAAACAATGTTAGGGTCAGAATATACTAAAGCTTTAGCGTCTGCAGAACCTAGCGTACTTGTGGCGCTTGGCCATTTTCTTGAGAAAATGATCTCACCATCTGTCGCTGTATATTCTACACCATAAAATACGCCTAGCGGTGCGTCTGTTGCCCCAGATTGTAATACATATCCACTAGCTAGTTTCACTACATCTCCTGAAAAAATATCACCTGTAGCTCCACTTTGGATAGCAAACTCACTAGGTCTAATAGTACCGCCTGACATATGATACGCTGGTGTAAAACCATTTGGATCATTGACATTTGCCATAATTAATCACCTTTTATTATAAGTTTAAATACAGCAGATTTAATTTCCATCAAATCCACTACCTTTTCCAAAGGTAACTTGCGTTGATCTATTAGGTTTACTAATAGGCATCGCGTCGTTACTCTCTCGCATTAAATTATTGTCAACTGCCTGCATCTGAGCATTAGCCAAGTCGGCATAATAATCTCTTCTTTCTTGGACAGTTTCCATGGGCATTTTAGCGAGAATTAAGCCACCAACTCCTATGACTCCAGCGTGTTTACCGTCGTCTACTGTAGGTGCTTCAAACTCAGGATGATCTTCAGCTCTCACTGGTTCCCATCCTTCACGAATACGTTTTGACATATTCGCTGGGTCTGCTTGTCCTACCATAGATTCACGTATCCATCTGTATACATATCCCTCTGGTGGGTTAGGTGCGTCTAATAATGACGGTGGGCTCCATGGTTTTCTACGAGTTTCATTTTCTCGAGTAGATGCAGATCTAGGAGTTCGATCTGATTGAGTAGTTTTATTTTCTTCTACCATTTTTTTCTCCTTTATTTGATATGCTTAGCATATTCTTCTAGTGGCACACCTAATCTTTTTGCTATTGCTACTTGACTCGGTGTGAGTTTAACTTTTTTACGTGACCTAGCTCTAGTGGTATTAGCACCTCTGCTTGAACCAGTAACAACTTCGTTCACGTTACCTTGGGATTCGTTACCTAATTTATGAGGAAACGCATCCTTTAACCTTTTATCTACTTCTTCATAATATTCATCAGAAGTAGGATCGTAGCCTTCATTCTCAACTAACTGTCTGTGAAAAGCAAAAGCTGAAGTAGTCATAGCTAGGTCGTTACCGAACCATTCATTACGACTAGCCCATTCCTGTGCTTTAGGATCAGGTTGTTGTGGTATAGGTACTGGTTCCTTTGAAGGTTGTAAATTACCTTGCTGAACTGGTTCCTGTACTTCAACTTGTTCCTCAGTATCATCAGTACGTTGAGCCTGCACTCTAGATAGAGACTCTTGTTCAACAACATATTTAGCTACTTCTTTTTGAGCTTGTAACATGGCATCTGTATCACCTGTTTCATAAGCTTTTTTGTAGTCAGCTTCTGCTGCCTTCAACTGAGTTTCTACTCTAGCTGAGTATTCATCATAAAGGTTTTTATCTGTTTTTGAAAGGGTATTTTTAGTTTTATTTAATTCATCCTGTATACCCTTAGCGTACTCAACTGCTGCTTGCTCTCTTCTTTCCGCTTCTCGAATTTTATAAGTAAGTTTATTAATACGTTTTTTAACGCCTTCACTATAATCTTCTATTTCTTCTTCGGGTGTTGTTTCTTGTTCCGTTTTTTCGTTTGTTACTTCTTCTTGTTCAATTATTTCCGATTCAGCTTCTTCAGTTTCATTCTCAGGAATCTCAACTTCAGTTACCTCTTCAGTTTCTTCTATTTGTTGCATAGCTTCTTCTGCCATGATTATCTCCTTTTAGTGCGTGATTTATATTAAGCTGACTGAATATCTTCAGGATTATCAATAACAGCTAATATTTCATCATCGTTTAATAAACGCAGTTCACCGCCCTCTATTTTGAGCCTAGCTCCTGCGTACCTGCCAAATATCACCCAATCTCTAGGCTTACACCAAGCTCCATCAGGAAACTTAGATGAATCTTTATAAGCGTCGGGACCAAGTGACACCACAAACCCAACATTAGTAGAAATACGTTCTTTTTCTAATGTTTCGTTTGCTAAATAAATACCACCCTTAGTTTTAGCTTTACGGCTAAAAGGTAGGATTAGCATTCTATAACCTGTAGGTTGAGGTAGTTTACTCTGTAACTCCTCATCACTATGTATTTCTTCGGGGGTGAAGGTTTTTTCTTCTACTTTAGCTTCTAGTTTTACATCAGCAAACCTGTCCACTGTGTTAGGTATAGGTTGTCCACCTTTACCAAAATTAGCGACTTCTTTAGTCATATTCTTCTTCCTTTTTGTGCAGGTCTCTTATACTATGTATCGCAAACGACAGACCTGTTATTTCGCCTACGATTTTTTGATAACTTTCAAAGTTTTGTATTCCGCCACTAGCTAAAGATTCTTTTAATTGTTCTTGTCGTTCCTCTAGCTCTTTTAATAATTTGTCTAACATACTAAGCCCAAACTTTACTTTTAGCTCCGCCCCAGTACTCTACTGCGTGACCCTCTTTTATTAACATCTGGCAAATATCTTCTCCGTCTATCGTGTGTGGTACTCCTAGTATCCTACCATATTTACCTTTACCTAATGATTTAACTTGTAGTTTAGTACCACAAAGTTCTATCAAACGTTCTTTAGCTTTTAAACCTAATGCTTTTTCTGCTAAATTACGTGTCCGTGATTCAGGGGTATCAATACCAGCTAACCTAACTCTTTGTTTAGTTAAGGTTACGCTAAAGCCTAAATCAATATCAACGTCTATAGTATCACCATCTATAACCCTAACTAGTGTGCAGTTGTAATAATATGGATCACTCATTAACAGCCCCAATCCCTACGTGCCCAGTAATTAGCTTTCATTCTGTCACTACCTAAACCTTTACTGCGTGAACAATAAGCTTTTTTACGTTTGGGGTCATTTTTATGCATACCTAAATTAGCGTCACCAAAAGTTATTTTTTTAATATTGCCCGTACTAGGGTTTTTAACAAAAACTACTTTACGTTTTTTACCGTAACCCGTTTCACCTTTACGTAAAGGTCTGGGGGTGTTTAGTTTTACAGTTTTACCCTGATACTTAGCCATTAAAAATATTTAGTTTTTTTACGTTTATTTTCCATCACAGCACCACAGCCTCTAGCTATAGCGTTTTTAACTCTACCACCGTGTTTCATAAACCCCATATTATTCCTAACCGTAGTAGGTAACATAGATAAACCTTTACCTTTACTACCTTTAGGCACTGGTTTTAAATTTTTAGTTTTTCTTTTTTGACTTACTTCATTCATGTTAACATCTCCTCCGCCAACTTTTTTAGTTCTTTTTTTCTTTTTACCTAAAAGGTCAGCGTCAGCTTTACGTGCACCGCCTTTACCAGTAGCGAAACTTCTAACTCTACCACAACCCCATGAGTGTGAGCTCTGTCCTGGTCTTGACCCTGAACTAAAGTAGGCTCCCTGACCTCTTTTATAAACTTTATTTAAAGTAGAAACAGACTTACCACTACTTTTAGCGTATTTTTTTACACATGCTGGTGTTGCCATTTATTTTTTCCTTCTTTTTACTTTACGTTTAGGCTTATCTTTAGCCCTTGAGCGTTCTACCGCTTCATAATCTTTTTTAGTCATTTTACCTGACTTATATTTTTTACGAGTACGTAAAATTTCTTTTTCCCTAGCTTTAGGGTTTTTAGCCCCTTTTAAATAAGCCTTAGGTACGCCTTTACGACTCTTACTAACCTTAGGAAACTTACGCTTACGTTTTACCGCAGGCATTACTCCTTACCACTAGGACAGATATTATAATCTAATCCTTTAGTAGCAGCACCGCCTCCTTTAGCTTTACCTTTACCCATCCCGAAGACTTTTTTAAATAAAATATCTCCAGTAGTAACGGGCTTAGATAAATCTATTTTATTAGCCTTAGGCACTTTTACTTCTTTCATAATAGCTCCTTACTATTTCTTTTTCTTTTTACCACGGTTCATCTTCTTTTTCATAGATTTACCGCCTCTTTTCATCATGACTACTTTTTTCTTTTTGTTTTTCATCCCACGATTAGTTCCTGGCATTTTTATTCTCCTTTAGTTGTTGTGTCAGATGTTCTGACATCTTTTAATATATCATAAAACTCTTTACGCACGTTACCCTCTTCTTTCATTTCTGCTGCTTCACGCTGTTGGGCTATTTTCATTTCAGCTATAGCTTCTTGTGATTGTATACGCTGAGCGTCGACTTGAGCTCTAATCATATCACTTTCAGCTCTCTGTTGTATTTCTTGTTCTTTTAGTTTTACTATAGGATCCACTTGTTCCATCTCCTGTGCTCTAGCCATAGCTTCTGCTTGACCCGTTACTACTTGTGTGGCTTGAGCTGCAGCAGTGGCTATTTGGTTCATTACTTCGGGTGGCATTGGTCCTGCCTGCATATCTGGTAGAGGTTGACCTAATACCTGTTCTATTTGTTGTTTATACAACATAGCTTGATGTTCTTGTATATTAGCTTGTATTGATATCATAGCCCCTTGATTCTGTGACATCTGTGGGTTCTGTAAAAATGCACTATGGGCGGTAATATAGGCTTCGTGGTTTTGAAACTCAAAAGCTTTTATAGGTTGGTTAGTTAATGCTGCTTGTTGTTCACTTATGGGGTCACGTGGAGGCACTTCGCTAGGGGGTGGTAGTATTAATTCTATGTTTTTTACTTCTAACGCCTCATACATACGTTTATAAGCCTCTCTTAAGTCGTGTATGTCAGGTGCAGCTTGTGCCATCTGTAGTTCTTGCTGTGCTAACATGACTCTTTGTGCCATACTGAAGATATTGGGGTCACTTACGGGTAAAATATCAATTTTATTGTCAAAATCAGTAGCTTTTATCTCTCTAGTAGCTCCTGGTACGTCATAAGGGTAAACTGGCGGTAAACTTTTACTAAAAATACCCGCTAATAGGTTAAATTCCTTCTTTTGTGCGTAATGTAAGCGTTTATGTATAGCTGACATGACTTTTGTGCCCCTTTCTAGCATAGCTACGGTAGTTCCCACGGGTAATTGCTGACTACCTATGTCACCAATCTGCATATCAGCGATAGAAGCGAACCTTCTACCTGAATCTATCAGTAAACCTAGTAATTGACTAAGTACACTACTCGGTTCTTTATAGGGTAAAGGCATTAACGCGTCTCTAATAACGCCCCCAGGAACATCAACGTCCCTAAATTCACCTGGACGGAGAGGTTCATCCTCACCTTGTACTCTCATACCTCTAGCTTTAAAGCCTGCGGGTAAATTACTAAGAGTTCCAGCGTCTACTAACTGACGTAATATAGAAGTAGCTGACTTAGTTAGCCCTCCAATCATGTGAATTAACCCAAAACCGTAAAAACCTAGTCCTGGGAGGAACTTATAATGTACAAAATACTCTTTTTTACGGAATAAGGGGTCATTTTCATCCCAGTTACGTCTAACTGATAGTATTTTACCTTCATCTTCTAGTATAGTTACTACGTAAGGCACCCCAAAACCATAATCATCTATGCCTTCAAGCTCTAAATCAACGTGAAACTCTAAAACACTATACTCATCATAATCATTTATAGAAGGAGACATACCTTGTAGCTCATCTATTTTCTCTTTAGCTTCGTTATAATCAATATCAGCTCCAGGCTCATTGATTTCTATGTTTAAATAAGTACCGTTTAGTTGTGATTTTTTTAAATCGTTACCAGTAATACTAATAACGTGGGTAAAACGTGGGCTACTTTCTAAGTCAGTAGTCTCGTATGACACTACCATATCTTCAGCTTTGACTAAACGGCTAGTGGGTCTACCTAATAAATTATCGTAATAAACTTTTTTAAATGCACTACCCGCTAACGGTAGATAAAATAATAAACTGTCCATCTCTGGGTCGTACTCTTTCATGACCTCAGTTATTTGATAGTTCATAAATTCTTTTACCCGTTGGTTCTGTGACATAACCTGAGGTGTTTCATTACCCATGATTCTAGTTTTAACTGGTCCACCTGAAGGTAATAATTCTTTATACGCTTGTGCTTGAAACTGGGTGACGGCTTCACTTAATAGTGGGTGATGTACGCCTGTGGCTCCTGGGAATGGTTCTTCTCTTTCCTCAGTTTTTATACCTAGTAAATCTAAACCTTTAGTAAAAGTATTTAGCCAATCACTACGTGACTCTTTATCACTTTCATAAGCAGAAAGTAGTTCATTACTTAACGTATTTAAAACATCTTCTTCTATTATTTCTGCTAAGTTGGCTTGATGTTCTGTCATTACCATGGACATTTCTTCACCCATAGTGTTGATTGTGCCGTCGGGTGCTATTTCAAAACTAGTAGTCATGTCACCCTGAATATTCATCTCTTCAGGTAGTTCTACTTCAACTCCAAGTTCTTCTAATATTTCTTCAGGTTGAGTATCTTCAGTTATTTCTACTTCGATATCTGAGTTTTGAGCATTGTTTTCAATAGCCATGTTTTAATAATAACTTATTTTTCGTTTATAGTATATGTCATCTTCTTCGTAGTCGCTAGGTAATTTTACAAACCCACCTTGTCTAAATCTTAATAAAGCTTGAGTGGTTGAGTCTACTAAGTCATCATGATCACCCGCAGGAAAAGCAGCACACTCTTCAATAAGTTCATAAGCGTATTTAGTATCTGGTGCCCAGACCATACCTGACTCAAATAAAGGCGTACTAGCATTGACTCTAGCTATTTTATCATTACCTTTACTGGGGGTGAAGTTTTGTACGGGTATGCCTAAGTTACGTAACTCTTGAGTAAGGGGTATACCCGTAGCTTTACTTTCTATAATTACTACGTCGGGTGCCCAGTCACTATATTGTTCATAAGCTACGGCTTTTAATTCAGGAAAGCTATACCTACCTTTAACACAGTCTAGTAAAATTATGTGTGGTACGTTACCGTCATAAAACTCTTCACCTATTTTACCTTCTGGGTAAAATACACCCCAAGTAGTTATAGCTGAGTAGTCCGCCATTGAACTTTTTAAAAAGGCGGTGTCGTAACTTTGTATTAAATATTCACAGGCGGGTGGTTTTTCTTTTGGCCACTTCATCCACCACTCACGTTTTATAAGTGCACCTTCTTCTGACGTAGGATTCTGCATGTATTGAGCATGCCACTTTGGTCCGCCCCTTAAACTAGCCTTTACGCTTTCTAGTTCTTCTAGTTTCCAGTACTCTGGCCACAAAGCTTTACCGCTAGGTAATATGGCGGGTAATTCTATAACTTCCCACTGATCAGCTTTAGGGTCACGGGCAGCATCTTTGAGTAACCTACCCGTAAGGTCGTTTACGTTCCACCGAGTCATAACTATTACTATGGCTCCTCCTGGCTGTAAACGTTGACGTGGTCCACTAGTATACCACTCGTAAGTGTCGTCCATGCTTTTAGGGTTCATGGCGTCTTGTTCACTGTGCGGGTCATCAATAATAAATAGATCAGCACCCCTGCCCGCTAGAGCACCGCCCACACCAGCAGCATAATACTCACCCTTTAATTTAGGGTTAGCTTTATCTTGAGTTTCCCATTTACCTGCTGCTTTTGAGTCTGGGTTTATTAATACGTCGGGGAATACCCTTTGAAAATCTTCCGTTAACATTAAGTCCCTAATTTTACGTCCGAACTTTACGGCTAAGTCTGCGGTGTGTGTGGCTTGTAGTATTTTTAAACTAGGGTTACGTCCTACTAAGTAAGCGGGGAAGTAATGACTAGCAAACTCACTTTTAGTATGACGCGGAGGCATATTAATAATAAGCCGTTTTATTTTACCTTTAGCTATACGGTCAAAGGCTTCCGCCATTTTTTTATGATGGTTACCACTAATGAACTGTGGCCATTGGCTTTTGACAAAGTTTAAAAAATTATCTTTACTAGCCTCTACGTTTTCTATTTCTTTTAAACGTTCGGTTAGTTCTAGGTGTTCTTTTAGTACGTCTTCGGGTAGATCGTTTAAATCATATTTCATATTTTAGGGGCATCATATCTACTTTACCCCCGCCTAGCATACCTTTAGGTTCGCCTAAGCTTTTTATGAAATCATCTAATAAGGTGTAGGCTTCTTTATTTTTACTTAAAGTTAGTTCTACGGTTTTACTAGCGTTGGGGTTGTTTAAGATATCATTGTTGAATATATCATCTATTTTAGTTTTATCTCTAAGTATTTTAGGTTTTATTACTTCTATAGCTTTATCTTTTTCACCTTTACCTAGCCCCCTAAGTATGTTTACTATTTTTTGTAATTGAGGAAAAGCTTCAACTGTGTCTAGGTTTTTAGGAAATAATTTAACAATACCTTCAACGGGTCCTTTGAATTTACCTGGTCCTGCTGCCATACTGGCTAAACCCATCAACGGTCCACGGTCCATAGAAGATAGTATCTCGTCCCTAGCTAAAGATTTATTTAAACGTTGTAACGCTTCTTTTTCTCTTTCTTGTAATAATGATTCTAAAAAGTTCTCAGCCATTTTTATTTTGTTTACTAAAAAACTCCTTACGAGCTTTTTTCAAGTTTACTTTATTCTGCATGATAATACTAGGTTTAGGTGTGCTGTTGTGCTCGTCCTTAGGGTGTGACCAAAACCACTTGGCTCGTGGTCGCTCGTCGTATAAATCTTCTAGTATGGACATTAGTGCCTCGCGAGACGTCGAGGGGTGACACTCAAACATAATGGCATCATAGTCATCTATTACTTGATAATACTCTTCTATTAACTTAGGGTCATATTCTAATACTAATAGTTTACCGTTTTTATATGAGGGGGCTGAGTAAGGACAAACTTCTTTGATTGATTCAAAATAATTTACTAAGCGTTTTGACATCTCAATATTATACAAAAATTTTGCAAAAAATTTTAGTATAGGACGTTTTGTTCAAAACATAATTTTTACGGTAAATGAGCGTGAAAATGTTAGTATAGGCTACCTATATACCGTTAGCCGTATAAGGGGGGTGGGGGGTGTCTGTGTCGCAGCTCTGCTGCGACCTCGCTGGAAGGACTGTATATCCTCGACAGCGGTCTGAGTGTCTTCTTTGCAAAGTAAATGCAAAGTAAACCTGCGTCCTCTCTGTGTGCCGTAGGCACACTCCATGGTATGTGGTCCAGCTCTGCTGGACGCTGTGTGTCGCGCAGCGACGCCTGGATGACGAGCTCTGCTCGCTTCTTAGTGATAGTAAGTACTTACTTTTTTTCTAAGGGACTGTGTGATCATGATCAATACTACGGACAAAAAAGAGGGTGGCCAATCGACCACCCTCCAAGGACGCTACAGATTAGCTCTGTAGCTGTATAGCACCTTTCTTAATGTCGTAGTTAAGATGCGCTCTGTAGTTATTTTTACCAAACAACTCGGAGTACACGGTGACTAGGTCGTTGAGCGTGGAACACTTACTAGCTTTTTTAAGTCTAGTCTGGTTAAGGTTAACACCCTCGACTCTAGCTTTACTAGTATCGACATAAGTGACAGCTGGGTTAGTAGCTGGTTTGACCGCAGTAGCGGATTTTTTAGTTGTATTAGCTTTTGACATTTTAGTCCTCCTGGGCATAGCCCTAATTAATTAATACAAGGTATATGATAGTGTAAAGTAAACTAAAAGTAAAGTGTTTTTGTAAAAAAACTTAAATTAATTTTGATCATGATCATGACGAACCACGGACGACGGATCATGGTCCGTGTGCTATTGGCTATTGGCTGTTGTCTTTGGATCTTGATCAAGATGTCTTTGTCTTTGTCTTGATGTCTTTGGTCAATGGTCCATATATTTTGGTTCGTTGTCCGTGTCCCTAGGTTTTCTTAGTTGTCTCTATATATAGAGTAGGTATTCGGTTATTTCAATTACCAAACCTACCACATGTTTTATGTTAACTGGTACCAATAATTAACCAATTAAGTACTATTGTCTTCAAACAAGTAATAGGTCGGTAATAGGGTAGCCAATAACCACGATTAAAGGAGTAAGAACGAGCTTTTACGCTCAGTGGCTATTGGCTTATTGGCTAAATAGAAAATAAATACAGTTTTAGAAAAACTTTTTTCCACAACCAATATATAGTAAACAGCTTTAGTAAGTCACGGTGTGTTGTTCAACGTAATAGGAGGTACCATAAGGGACGCTAAACAACTTGTAGTTTAATCCGCCACCGTGAGAAGATTGAGAAATCCCCATACGGCACCTATTCTTTTTTGTCTTGTTCTTTTTCTGCTATGAGCATAAACCTTTCATCTTGTTTAGCTTTTAATACGCTTTCAATGTATTTAATATGTCTATCAAGCTCTTCTATTTTTTCGTCTATGGTCATTGTTTTTGTCTATCTAATCTAGTGTCTACACACCTAAGCATCATTATAGCGTTTTCATTGTGTGCATGATTTAATATTTCTATAATATTAGTCCATGAGTGCTGAACCTTATCTTTAGCAACTTCATTATCACTCATATCACAATAAAGATTAATTACTCTTTTTATATTATTAACGTCTTTACTGTCTAAATACTTCATATTACCACCATACCGTCATGACAGCTTTACGCTCTGCTGCTACACGGAGCAAGGTCATTAAATTATCTATCTCTTTATAGGTAAACTCTTCATTATGATAATAAGCATACTCATCGCTGATGGTAAGTATAATATCATCATCACCTATAACTCTACCTTCTTCGTCAGCTAAATCTACTTCAGCTTGTATTAACTCAGCTAGTAAATCAGCTTGTTCTTTTAATACGTCACTAGGTATAAAATCATCATGGTCGTCGAGGTACCATGTATGCTTACCCTCACTTAACTGTCGTATGATAGGGTCATATACTTTACCCCTAAACGAGCCGTCACTACCGCCACCGCTAAATAGACCACC
>Ga0098043_1000273_pt1 | contig 17874 bp, 32 predicted proteins | sample 9B_taG_FD_92581 | JGI IMG/M metagenome (GOLD analysis project Ga0098043, IMG submission 92581) | Marine viral communities from the Subarctic Pacific Ocean - 9B_ETSP_OMZ_AT15188_CsCl metaG | ecosystem: Environmental > Aquatic > Marine > Oceanic | place: Subarctic Pacific Ocean | collected 2015-01-10 | reverse complement strand
TGAAGGAGGTTATGAAAAATGGTTGCAAGAGAATATACAGTAGAAGGACATGATTTTGTAGATATGGCTGATGTCGTACAAGACGCAGTACAACGTAGATGGGATGACCCAAGTGGTGCTTACAACGTAGCACTAAAGGAAAACCTAACTGGTTTATCTGTCGCTGATAATTGGCTAGAAGCAAGAAAGGAATGGAAAGCAACAGGTAAGGCTTGGTATATTCCAATGCATATGGATGCTACAGAAACATTACCGGATGAACATCATGGTCATCCACATCATTGTGTTTGTAATCACAAGATTGCTTGGCACTTTGAAATAGTGAATACTGAAAACAATCGTAAGGAAATAGTTGGTAGTGAACATATTGGCTTTTGGATGGTTAGACGTAAACTCATAGAAGATGAAAACATTCCAGAAGATATGGTAACAGAAGAAAGAATCAAAGAATGGATTAAGGAAACTGTAAAAACTATGAAATCTAACTGGTGGTGGGAAACTCACGGCGAAGAATTTACTGAAATGTTTGATGCTGTGAAGGAATTAGATTTGGAAATTAATACGAGAGTCGGTCCCGATTACTACGATTCAGAAACCGAAAGATACGAAACTAAAAAACTGATTCGTAAGAAAGCAGAAGGTAGTTTTGGACTGGCTGGATATGGAATGGCTTCTATTGTTTGGAGATGGAACCACCCAGATAATCCTAAAGCGCAAATACATACTAGAGGTTATCCTAACGATAGACTCCATCTAGACTTACAGTTTTTCTTCATTAGTAAAGATAGGTTTCAACAAGTATCTGATGAGGATAGACAAGAAAGAGCCGAAAGAATAGAAGTAGTCGAACTAAGAAAAGAACAACGACGACAAGAACAACAACGACGACAAGAACAAGCGAGAGCCGAACAACTAGAAAGAAACAGATTACGCTTAATCCGAGAAGAGGAAGAAAGAGTTAGATTAGAACAACACTGGGTTGATTACTGCCAAGAACTCGGTATTCCTACTTTCGATGGAAGTGTAGCAATAAATGATTGGGAAAAACAATTCATTAGTGATATGATTACTAGAATCAAATCAGTACGATTTATTTCAGAAAAGCAAAAGCAACGACTAGTTAAGATTGTTCTTAGAGCAAATGAACCTGCTACAGAGAAACAAATTAATTATATTAGAAGTCTTGGTGGAGAAGTAGAAGGTACTATTACTAAGGCCCAAGCATCTAAACTAATAGAGAATTTGAAGAGTGGTGAACATGAATAAACAAGAAATGGCTGAATCACTAGATACAGTTCAAAAAGAACTGGAAGAAGTTAAGGTTGTACTAGCAGAAATGTTAGCAAATAACCGTGAACTTGAAACACAATTAAATACTTTAAAGTCCTACGCATTTCGATTACAAACTAAAGTTAAGGAATTGGAATCATTGGCTCAACATTATGAAAAAACCGTGAACATATTGAGTGGTAGGCTACAAGAAAAGAATGACTTTATTAGGTCGCAAAACACTAAAGAAAATAAGGAGGAAATAGAATGAAACTACGAATTTTGAATGAAACTGGACATACCGAACTGACTATCAGCGCAAGCGAGGTGATTGAGCATATTAACGAACATGCTACTCACTGGGTTTTCGTCGATGGTGAAATGGTAAGTCGAAGTGATATCGCAAACGTAGATTGGGATAATGTTGACGATGTTGACCTTGTTCCGGCTATCGTCGGCGGCTAATCATATTTGCACACGTTTCCTGTGGCAATAAGGGTTTACCAAGTAAAAACAAGAAAATCACTTCCAATTTACCGGCGAAGGGGGTTAACGGTTATTTCCTCCTCTTGTTCCCTAATCTTTTTATAGAGATTATTTACTAAAATAAATCACCTCTTCCGGTGATTATTATCATCAAAGAGAGAGATGATTACAATGAATTTTTTAATACATATTAACGGAAAAAACGCTAGACATATCGCATACATCATAGAACATTTAATGGAGGTAGAAACGGCTAATACATTAGCAATAAGAGATGCACTCTTATCAAAAACATCTACAATTCATGAGAGAAAACTGAGTGGTTTATTAACAACATCACCATGTTTTATGAGATGTGGATTTCAAAAATCAACAAGCACTTTTGGAGCGCATAAACTAGTGAAGTGGAAATTAGACCTAAATGGTATTATCAAGAAATACGCAAGTGTTTTCTCAAAAAGAGAAAGATACCAATTCATATTAGATTCACATGATATGCAAATAAAACCCATATCAAATTATTATACTAAGGGAGAACTGTTAGTCCCATTAAGTAACTACGAAGAAATAACAGATTACAAGAATAAATTGGAGAGAGAAAGATGGACCCGAAATACACGAAAGATAGACGAGGCAAGAACATAGCAACAAGTTGTAGAATTTGTGGTAAACAATTAACGCATCCCGACGAAATTCGGGAAGAGGTACATGAAAAATGTGTATCTCAATACAAAAGTAAACTGAGGTGATTTAAGTGCCAGAATTGATTATTAATAGAGCAGACGATAGTGGTGAATACGATTCAACTATAGTTAGATTTGGTGAAGAAAGTCATTACTATACTTATACGATAAGCCCAAGAGGATATCGAACTTCGATTAATCCAGTTATTGAATGTATCAAGCAATACTTACTACAAGAATTAAAAATAACTAGAAAGGCTCAGTATAACCGTTCTTATCGAAGAAACAGGGGTTACTACGCACCAACAAAGAAAGACTTCTCTCACCTCATTAATATTGGTGAAGAAGGTTATCCTATCTTATTCAATAAAGTAAAGACAAGATATTACGTTAATGGTGTAATGGGTAACAAGGATGTACTTGTTGCTGCTATTGCTAGAACTATCTACAAATCTTGTTTCGTTGATGATGCTATGGAGTTAGATGCTTTTCTTGTTAGACATATCAAATTACCAGAGTTAGTATCTTATGCATTAGAAAACAATGCACCTTATCATTTCTTTATCGAGGATAACTCCTACTATGGTAGAAAAAAGATATCTTGTAGACTAAAAGTAAATGTTATTGGTGACGATAAAGTTGCAATGGAAATATCAGATGGTATTTGGGGAGAACTAACTATCAAACAAATGAATACTTTCATGAATGCTTATTACAAAAACAAGAAGAACAATAGTTGGGCTGATTTGAATCCAAATCAATTTTGGGAAAAGGTAATGAAAAGACCACCAACAGAATCAGAAGAACAATTGATGATGGCTTTCCTTAATCAGAACAGAACTGAAAAGGTTGCTAGAAACAGAGCAAGAGATTTGATGATACATATTAGTCAAAGGTATTCAGATAGAATCAAGATTAATTGGGGTTCACCCGATAAGTTACTAGATGTTTCTGATAAACCTACTATCATGTATGTTCATGGTAAACTTGCAGATTGGAAACTAACAGATAGAGGTCTTAAGTCTCAAGGACAACAAAATGTTTCTACTTTCGTTTGGATTCATGAAGAAGATAACGAGAAAGGAATATGGCGTGGTCCGATTTGTATTGATAACTTAGATAATAAATCACCTACTGGCGACCAATTTGTTACAAGAGCATTAGGATTATTAAATGATGAATTATTACTCAAGAGAGTGTCTACTATCAAGAGTTACTTAAATAAGGAACACGTTGTAGGCCAGACAACTCAAAGAATAAAATTGTTTCAGCAATGAAACATCCTTCACGGAGGTATTGGAAATGAAATGTAGAGAGTGTAGTGTAAACATTGTAAATGATGAAAACGAATATTATTGTCCGGAATGTGGGGAAGTCTATGGTCAAGTTTTAGACCAGCCAGAATTTTACTCACAGACGAACAATGAAACAAAGAAGAAAGATAAGAGAATGGCAGATAGAACATTAGGTAGTTTTGTTAGTAAAGGTGGTGGTTATAAATTGAGAAGATTAGCAGTTTGGCATCAGACTGGAGATAGAGCAGTAAAAGAAGGTAACTTCTATTGTTCTATTGTTGCAGCAGAACTTAACTTTACATCTGAGATGAAAGAGTTAATGGAAGATTACTATAAGAAACTTAGAGAGAATCACGTATTTACTTGTCACATGAAGTTTGAATAAAGGGCAGCAGCATTAGCATATATCGTATTGCGAACCTATTGTCTATCAGTAACACTTCAAGAAATAAGTAAAATATTAGAGATACCAACTAAAAGAGTAAGTAAACTTTCAAGAGTATTTGCTAGAGAACTAAAGATACCACATATCTTCTCTATGTATAACATACCATCTTTGATTGAGAAGAAATGTAGAACTCTAGGTTTAGATGGATATTTTATGGAGTTAGTAAACAAACTCTATCTCTATCTAGAAAATGTCGAATTTAAGCAACCTACTACTGCTTACTTGGCTTCTTTAGTTTATCTGGTGGAAACCACTATGGTAACAAAAACGCTTTCACAGGGTAAAGTAGCGAAGGTTTTTGGAACTACTGTTACAACCCTTAGATTGCATTACAAAGATACACTAAAGAAACTAGGACTAGAATCTACTTTCGGATTATCTGTTGATGAGATTGTTGCGGGAGTGAGATAATGGGAAGACCCAAAAGTATCAAAGAAGTAGAGTATGAGATTTTGAAATACATTATGTTTAACACTAAAGGAAACTTTGGTGGACTTACAGATTTGTATAAAAGTCTCGGAGGTATCTGTTCTATAGAAGGTCACTTAGTAAATCCGGACCATGAAGATGTAACGGATAGAGCCTTACAAAAGAGAATCAGTACTGCTACTAAAAACGTAAAGAATGTAATCGGTAACATGATAGATAGCCGAATAAAATATCTAACAGAAGAACACATAGACTTTGGAATAAATGGTTATGGTGAATTAAAATGAATAAATTAGAGAGTAAAGACGGAGAATTGTATATTGGAAATAAAAAAGTAATCAAAGGTTGGGAGTCCTTTAGCGGATGGTATTGGTTCGCTACTACTATGGAAAGAAAAAATTACGGAGGCGCACCACTATGGTTTGGTTTCGTTCAAGGTGCTTGTGATGAATGGGGAACCTTTTCACAAATAGAACTAGAAACCATGATGGCCGATGGATTAGTTTGGGAAATCAAAGAATGTGATTTACCATTTGCAGGGAGGAGATAAAATGAAAAGAAAAGTAATGATAATTGGAGCAGGTGGAATTGGTAGTTACCTTATTCCACTTTTAGATAAAACGAATCTGTATAAAATTACAGTTTATGACCCTGATATTGTAGAAAAGAAAAATCTAACCTATCAGAATTATGATGCTAATGAAGTAGATAATAACAAAGCAGAATGTATGAACAATAGATATTCATCTGTTGTAAATTCACAACCTTACTTAGTACTAACTGAAAATCAAATCAAAGGATATGATTTAGTTATTTGTTGTGCAGACAATCTTGATGTTAGAAGATTACTTTATAGGTGTTCAGAACAGTGGTTAGATTTGAGGTCACAGGGTAGAAACGGTGCTTACATCAGTTATAAGACACCAAAGAGTATGTATGATGTCGTTTTGGCCGGACCCGATGGTAGTTTCTCTTGTCAAGGTAGTGAATGGGATGGTAAGAATGAAGGATTACATTTTACCCATGTTGCTATTGCTGGAATGGGTGCTGAATGGATGCAAAGATGGTTCATCAACAACGACGATGTTGCTGATTACAAGGTCGTGAATATATGATTTTGAATGGTGCATGGAAACAAAATATTGTTGATGCCTTTGATGATGGTGAGGGACTGAAAGGTTTATTCAGCCCTATCAGAAATAACTTATTAGAAACTATTTGGCAAATAAGTAAAACCTCTTTTGATGAAGAAAGAGAAGTCCAAGTAGTAATTGATAATGAAAATACGTTATTCATTGGAGTTGGTAGTGGTTCTTTCGTATCTTTCGATAGTGAAGATATTGAAAAAGACACCATGAAAGTTCCACTAAAATGTTGGATTCATACACATCCTTTCGGACAAGCATATTTCTCATCTACAGATAGAATGACATTAAATGCTTGGAAACCGTTACTATATACCGCCATTGTTATTGGTGATGGTCAACATGAAATATGGTTCAATGTAAATGGAAAAAAGACAACTCACTACCAATACAAAACAACAGAAAAAGAATATGAAGGATTAAGAGGTGAAGAAGAATGAAACTAAAAGCAATTGGAGAATTTATAGTATTAGAAGATAGTAAAACAAAGGTCGGTAAATTTACCATGACTGAAACACACAAAGGAAAAGTAATTTCAGTAGGTGAAGATGTTAAAGGAATTGTTGCTGGTGATGAAGTATATTATCAACCTAACAAGATTATCAAGTTAGGAGATTTCTTTGCAGTTCACATGAATGTTATTTGTTGTAAAGTAGATTGTTGCTCCGTAGAAGATAACCTAACTAGTTTTGAGAAGTTTGAAGGTGCGCCTTTAGTCGAAGGTTGTCTTGTATGTGGTAAAGATTGGTTAATGGAGGAATCAGAATGATAGTAGTTGGTGATGAAGCAAGAGATAAGATGTTAAAAGGTATTGATTTGGCGGCAGATGCAGTTAAACCAACACTAGGACCAATGGCTAGAACAGTGGTTCTGAAAGAGTTTGGTAAACCTATTATTGTTAATGATGGTGTTACCGTCGCTAAGGCTATACACCATGAAGATGAGTTTGTAGATATGGGTGCTAAACTATTGATAGAAGTAGCAACCCAAGCGCAGAGTATTGCTGGTGATGGAACAACCACGGCTTGTGTATTAGCACAGGCTTTCTGTAACGAGGGTATGAAACAAATCACTGAGGGAGCAAATCCAGTAACAATATCTGAGTCACTTAAGAACCTTACAGAATTGGTATCGCAAGAATTGATGGATGAAGCGAAAGCAGTAGAAACCGAAGAAGAAGTAAAAAGTGTAGCGACTATTGCTGCTAATAATGACTCCTTTATCGGTGGACTAATCGCAGAAGCCATCAACAATGTTGGAAAGAATGGCGTTATTACTGTTAGTGAGTCTAAGGATTTGAATACTCATGTTGATGTAGTCAAAGGATTAGAGATTGACAGAGGTTATAGACATCATCATTTTGTTACTGATAAGGTAAAGAATCAAACTGTAATGGAGAACCCTTACATCTTGGTATCCAATATGCATATTGTACGTTTCCAAGAAATGGTTCCTATACTAGAGAAAGTAGCAGAAACAAAAAGACCCCTTGTATTGATTTCTCGATTACTAGAGCAACATGCTATGAGTAATCTAATAGTTAACGTAATGGGCGGTATAGTGCAATGTTGTCCTATTGAAAGTCCAGATTACGGACATATCTCAGATGCACTACTAGAAGATATTGCTATCATTACTGGTGGTAAATTTATTGATTACAATGCTAATGATAAGTTAGAAGATGTTACATTAGAAGACTTAGGTACTGCTGATAAGATTACTATCAAAGAAGACAAAACAATTATCGTTGGTGGTGGAGGAAAAGAAGAGGACATGCAATCTAGGGCTGAAATGATTACTAGTCACTATGGTATGGCTAAGAATGACTTCCAACTAGATAAGATGAAAACTAGAGTTGCTAAGATACTCGGAGGAGTAGCAGTTTTGCACGTAGGGGCCGCTTCTGAGGTCGAAATGCGTGATAAGATGGAAAGGATAGACGATGCTCTAAACGCAACAAGGGCGGCTATGGAAATGGGCGTTATTGCTGGTGGAGGAACTGCCCTAGTGAAAATCATGAAGAAACTAAAAATGAAAAATCCCTTCATTTCCTGTTTGTCAAAACCCTATGAGCAGATTTTACGAAATGCTGGTCTTACAAATAAAAAGTTTGAGAGTATTAATGCTAAAACAGGTAAGAAGTGCGATATGATAAAAGAAGGAATTATTGACCCAGTTAAGGTTACTATATCCTCATTGAATAGCGCAGCCTCAGTAGCAGGTTTAGTACTAACATCAGAAGTATTAGTTGGAGATGAGATGGAATGATATTACTTGCTTATTCACTATCTATAATTTTTGGATATGCATTAGCGAAATTCTTTACCCCTATTTTACCTTCAATTAAAACTAAGAACTTACACATACATCATTGGATTTGGTCAACTTGTTTATTACTTCCTTTATTCTATTTTGGATTAGAGAACGAATACCTAATTGGTGTTTTAACTGGAATAGCACTACAAGGACTGAGTTACCAAAACTGGAGCATATTAAAAAAAGAAGGAGCAAGTAAATTTGGAGTGTGGAAATAATGAACTATTTTATAGAGATAATGTTAGAATTAATGGAAGTATTAGAGGCTGGAGATATCATAGAGGATATGGATAACCCATATCATAGAGCAGTAATTAGTATCTTAACTACTATCATTAGGAATGAGTTAAATAATGACCGTATTACGAACGAACTACTTAAACAACTAGATGAAATAAAAGATATTGCAGATAAAGTGAAGTGATGTATTGGCAAGAGGAAACGCAAAAAGCATGAAGTATGATTGTTTTAGAAATGCTTTCGATACAGTAATGAAAGACTTGAATGTACCTATTATTAAAAAATATGATTTTACAATCTTAGTGTATAAAGAATATTACAAGTTATCAAATCATAAAATGCATGTAGGTAAATCTTGGGATAATGTAGTAAAAAGATGTTGCACTATGTTAACTGAAAAGATGTATAACGAATGTGGATGGAAAACAGTGAAGAGAAAAAACGTAGAAACAAAAAGAGAAGAAAGATTTATTATAAAGGTGAATTAAATGGAAGAAGAAAAATTAGAAGTTAATATTAGAAAGAATGAAGAAGAGATGACAAAGTACGAAGAATGTGCTAAATTCCTATTAGGATTAAGAGGCCAAATGATTGTTGGTCAAGCACTTTCTAACTCTATTAAAACAATGGAGAGAAGAATGCCGGAAATGTGGAGAGAACCCTCTAACATTAAAGATATGAAATATGTATTGAATAATTTTGGTTTAGCAAAGGTGATGGATATTGACCATAAAGATGTAAAGTATTTCGTAAAGAAGAACGGTGAAGTGGCTGTAGAATACGACGATGCTATTCACAATAGTATAGTTGCTTGTGAGGTGGCTAAATTCATGCATTCAGTAGATACCGCAAACTATTACGTTGCTTCTGTTGAAGTAACATTTAGCCCTGTACTTATCGATGGTGGAAGTAAAGAACCTACAGAAATTATAATGTGGTCATCCGATTCGGTATCTCTAGACGACGAATTTGATTTTGAAGGTGCTTAAATGTCTAAGGGCGATTTTACAATTATTGGTAGGATACCTAGAAATAAGGATGACGAGTGGATTATCAAAAGAGGTGTTTACTGGAATATCGATGTTGTTGATATTAGGTTACATAGTAATGGTAATCCAACTAAGAAAGGTGTTCGTCTTAACGTGGATGAAATTCAAACACTAAAGGCAATACTAACTAAAGTAACTAAGCACGTCAAAGGAATTGAAATCGCCCAAGAACAAATAGTAAGTGACGAGGAGTGGTAATTATGAATTGGATGTTTTTTAAAGAATATGATTTTGAAGAATGGTGTATAGAACATAAACAGTGGATGGAAAAGAATCTTAATGAAAGTATGGTAAAGGAATTTACCAGTCAGAAAGAAGGACTTTCCAGTGATACTGATAAACATGTTTTCATGTTATACCATCTTATGCACATGGCTAATGGTAGTTCAGAATACCTATACGAAATAGAGGCTAAACAAGTATGGGAACTAAGTGTTCCTATGATGCAAGCCTTCAACGCTATGTTAATGTCATTAGCATATAGGGCTGGAGATGAACAAACACATCACGCTATTGGTCTAGCCAATGCACTAACTATGAAGATATTCTCATCAGGTGACAATGATGAATGAGTTTTCCTATACTAGAAGTTGGGAAGATATAGAGAATATGCTAGATAAAGCAGAAAGAAAACAAAACCTGCATTTTACAGAAATGCAGAAGAAGATTACAAAGAAACAGAGAATAAAACATATGCGGAACTACAAAGCCCTAGAAGGTGTAGTGAAATCACTACGTTGGGTTTTAGGTGATAGGCATGTGGAACACCCTTTAGAGTGATTAAAATGAATTACGGAATGGATGATGGCGACTTAGTTAAAAAAGCAGTAATGACAGTATTTTACACCTTACTGATATTGATAACTTTAAGCGCATGGTTTCTTGCATAAGAGGTATAGTTATGAAGTGTAAAAAACCAAACTCACACTTACCTCAATTTGAAGGCACAAATAATTGCCTACATTGTATAAGAGATGATAATAATGAAATGGATAGAATTTTGCAGAATAAATCAGTTGATAGAACTGAAAGTCCCAACGACTAAAATAAGTAAATTGAAGGCGGACTGGGAAGGTATAGATAACAAAGAAATATTTTTGAAAATATTATGTTTGGATTTAGAACCAAATAATCTAAAGACAAAGAAGGCCACTAAATGGCTAACTAACGTAATGAATATTTTTGAAGATGAACTTGAGATGGAAATATATACTCATGGAGATATTGGTGAAGCCATATATTTCTTTGATGATGATGGTCATGATTCAGAATATACGTTAAGTCAAGTATTCTCTTTACTGGAGATGGACTGTTCTAAAAGTGATGGTGAATCATATAGACGATTTTCAATTACTTACAGAACTATGTCTTCATTAGAAAGAAAGTGGTTCGTCAGATATATGTTAAGGACTCCTAGAAATGGAGTGAACATAGGGACAGTTAGAAAACTCATATCAAAAATATATGATAAGCCTGAGACTGAGATTAAGAAATATGCTCAGTTACACGACTTACCTTCAATCGCACTCACCTTAGAAAGAGGAGAAGTACCATCTAATAGGTTAACTATTGGAAGATACATTGCTCCTATGTTGGCTAAACCAACGCCAAAAGAAAAGTGGCCTAAAGAATACTTGATGGAATACAAATACGATGGGGCTAGGTATCAAGTACACAAAGGAAGAGATGTTATCATTTTCAATCGTAAAGGAAAAGTAGTTACAAATAAATTTCCTGATGTCGTTGAGACAGTAAACTCTTGGAATGAAAAAGTAGAATTCATTATTGATACAGAGATATATCCTGTAGATGGTGAAGGTAACCCAGAACCTTTCAAGAAGTTCGGAACTCGTATTCATTCTAAGAATATTCAAGATGCTATTGAAAAATGTCCGGTAAAACTCGCAGTTTTTGATTGCATGATGTATGATGTTGAAAATCTAATGGACTTACCGTTAAGAGATAGATTAGAATATATTACTAAATTTCCTAATCAGGCAATTAGAGATACTACTAACGATAATGATATCTTTTACAACTTAGCAATAAATGATAAGTACGAAGGTATTATGGTAAAGGATTTGAATGGTAAATATGATAGTGGTAAACGCTCAAACGGTTGGGCTAAATATAAACCACCACGTTTCGACATAGATGTTGTAGTTACTAGTGGTAGATACGGAGAAGGTAAACGTGCTACTGTATTTGGTTCATTCGATATATCTGTTAAAGATGGTAACGGATTTACCCAAGTTGGTAGTATAGGAACTGGATTCAGTGAAATGGAACTGATGCTAGTAACTCAAATTCTAAAGAGAAACATAACATCGTTAGATAAATCTACTTATTCTTTTAGTCCTAGAGTAGTGCTAGAAGTTACTTGTGACTTAGTTACTCAGGATGCCGACGGTAATTATGGACTTAGGTTTCCTAGATTAATTAGAATAAGAGATGATAAACCTGTATCTGAAATCAACACATTAGACGATTTGCTGGAGATGATGATATGAAGAAAAAGCACTGGCATAAATGGATAATGGATATTGTTGAAATAGATGAGACTATTAATTCAAGGGTTATAATCGAAAGACTATGTGACCTTTCAAAAGAACATGGAAGAACCCGTAACATTCCTCATCAAGCAGCCATTTCCGGTTTTCTAAAACGTAGTGACTGTTTTGAGAGGATTTCTGAGGAACCTAATAAACGTCACGCATACAAACGAATCGCATGAATAGTAAACTATATGGGGTATATTAATACACCCTTATTTCATGGACTTGGAGATGGATGACGAAATCAAGATGAAATGGTCTTCTAAGTATGGAAGTATCACGACTGTTACCTTTGTTGTCTATGGTGAAGTAAAAGAACATGAAGTAGACATGATGAGTACAATACTTGTAGATGAATCAGATATCGAAGAGTGGGCCGTTCTAGCAGAAAAAATACCTTGGCAGAAGGCTAAGATGTTTGGTATCGATAGAGGCATGTGCTTACAGTGGATTTTTCCAGATAAATTGAAAAAACCTGAAATTATTGAAAAGTTATTGAGTGAAGTCATGACATTTTTAAAACTTAAATACGAAAGCAAAGGGGTGAAAAATTATGTTTACACAAGAACAACTTGAAGGAATAATATTATCTTTGGCTAATCCGGAAATTAACCTAGAAAGAGATAGCAGACAGTCTATCGGTTATAGGATTAAACTGAGGATACATTTTAGAGCATCTAACATAGAATTCTTAGAGATGTTAGAAGAAACGCTCGACCAATATGGTATAGATACATATCTAAAAAGAACCGAAAGCGTATCTAGGCCATATCCATTACTAAGAGTAACAAAGGTAGATAATCTCATTAATTTTCTAAATTTATTGCCGGACTTACCAAGTTCCAGTAATAAGTTTGAAGCGTTTAAAGAGGTTCTCACCATTGTTTCTAACAAACACCATCTGTTGCAGAAAGGCTTCGACAGAGTGTTAGAAATAAAGGGGATTATTACATGAGTCTTATAAGAATAGCAAATAAAGTAAAACCAATTTTAATTACAGGAAAAACAGGAACCGGAAAATCAACAATGGCAAAATCGTTAGTAAGCGAAGATGCTCTAATCTATTATGCAAGTGAAATAGAAGATAAGGATTGGAGAAGTATTACTCAAGATATTATCATTGAAGATGTTCATTATAAAGCGAATAAAGATATTGTTATGGATGTCATTAGACATTGTAAAAGTAATATCGTGATTACTTCTATTAATGAAAAGGATGTTCCAAAAGATATTAAAAATTCCTGCAAGATAAAAAGGGCTGGAACAGTTAAACATCTACAGAATTCCATTAAGGGATTAGCACCTAGATGTCAAACTCCGTTACAGTCTGATATGACAATAATGGAAATCGTATCTGAATATATGCGTAACTCAGATAGAGATGAAATGGTTAGAATATTGAAACATAACAAGCCAGCAGATGTTCAGATAATGTCTTGGTTGATTATGAATCTACATCCTAACAAGTTAATATTCGTAGATGCTAAGGTGAAGCGAAGATGGTCTTCTAATTACTTCTATGAGATGTTGGCTTATGCTCACGACGGAAAAGTGTTTTCTAAGTTATCTTTTCCTAAGAGGGGAACATATTCGCAAGTTCCTAAAATTATACGCAAACTGAATCTTAAATTGGGTGACTCTCACTTGGTCCCCCAGTTATTACAAGATGAGGAGTTCAAAGATTGGGCTTCTAAGAAACTTAGAACAAGTGAAACTAGGATAATTGGTATCAAAGATAAAAAGAAAAGAAATGCACCAATTATTCCCGATAGAACAAATAAATTAGATAGGTGGTTATGAAATGAAAAGTAAAGAACTGGAAGAGAGAACAAAAAAGGCAGCAGAACTAGAAGAAATGATTCATAGAGCGATTAATGCAGAAATGGTTATTGATAGTTTACTTGATGATTTAAGAGATTTTGAAAATATTCCCGAACCTCATGGTTGGTTAAGTAGTATAATGTCTGAATTAGTATCTCAATTAGAAGCAGAATTGGAGAGATTGTAATGTTATGGACTGAAAAATATAGACCGAAGATGTTGCATCATTTGATTGGACAAGAATCATTCAAATTAGATGCTGAGAACTGGATTGAATTAAGAGATATGCCAAATGTATTGTTACATGGCCCTGCTGGTATTGGTAAAACTGCTGCCGCAGGTGTACTATCACAACAAATGCTTGGTAATGATTTTGAAGCAAATTACTTTGAGATTAATGCTAGTGACGATAGAAGACTGGAAGTAGTTAGAACTACTATCAAAGATATCGCACAACAAAAAGCAATAGGTGATTGCCCTTTCAAGATTATACATTTAGATGAATTAGACGGTATGACCTCTGATGCTCAGAATGCTCTTAAGAGAATAATGGAAAGATATTCTAACAATGTTAGATTCATTATTACGGCTAATGATAGAAGTAAAATCATTTATCCGTTGCAATCTAGATGTGCTAACTATTATTTTGAAGCACTAGACAATGAAAAAATTAAATCACTACTAAAGAAAATCCTAGAGAAAGAGGGTAAAATGCACCCCTCAGACTTGGAACTTGAAGACTTTATAAGTTTCTACAACGGTGATGTTCGTAGAACAATAACGGAAATGCAAGCCGCACTTGCAAGTGGTCTAACACTAAGAAGACAAGCAGATAAAACACTGGAGAACTACGAAAAAATCTTGAAGTTAATAGTAAGTAATGACCACAACAAAGCCTTAGAAAAATTACATAATGCCCTCTATTTAGGAAAAACTGTGAAAGATTTATGCTTTGGGTTACATGAAGTTATTGTAAAAAGTACACTTGATGATAATTCAAAATACAAATATCTTAGAGCAGTTGGTGAAGCAGAATGGCGAGGAAATTCGATGACCCCAAAGGTATTGGTGTCATGGTTAATAACACAAATGAGGTGATAAAAAATGAATAATGATATAGATAAAATGAATAAGAAGATAGACAAGTTGAACAAAGAACTAGATGTAATGGCAGAGGAAATGCCTGACTACGCTAAACTATATGCGGCAGTTATGGAAATCCAAGATATGCTAACTAGACTACATCCGAATGAGTGGTTTCAACACAAATTATAGTCCTAAAGGATAAAAAAATGGAGGTAATATAAATGAATGAATTACAAGAACAAATGAAGAATGAAATAACGAAATATGCAGAGAAGACAGGTATTCCTGTTGAAGAGGCTCAGGCCACCTTTGACAGTCTGGTTGCTGAGCATAACTTGGACACTAACACAGAGCAAGGTTTACTTGTTGCTAGAAGTGTATTTAGAGCCAAGTTTGCTTCTACTAGAGCAAGAATGCAAGCAGAACCAGCGAAAGATAATACTGGAGATGAAGTAGTATCTTACACTAAGAAGGCTACTGGTTTCTTTTATGCAGTAGAACCACCCCGAAACTGGGAAGAAAACAGAAGAAACAACCTATTGGCTGAGTTCCAAAGAGATGCACAAATGGCACTTAATACTGGAAATATTGCAGTAGCAGTACAATTAGCCGATGGTAACTACGAAGTAACAAAACTAGTTGATGATGAAATAGTCACAAAGGTTTTGTCTAAACTACCTAACACTGAACCTATGCAAGTAGATGATGACCGTTGGATTATTCCTGTAGATAACAGAAAATCCTTTGGTAGCGGAACACCTAATCCTAATTATGGTAGACCATTGCCAGCAGAAGCATGGACTAGAAGACTATTCTTCGTAGGTCAAGTAGGTGCAGATTCACAACTAAAGACTTTCCAACTACGTCTAAAAGATGATAGTGCTAGGGCTTTCAATCCAAGTACATTTACTTGGTACGAATTCGATTGTATCCCTAACTCTAACATACCAAACTTACTACACGGTAGAAAAGATGGTAGCACTGTTACATCTTTGAAGACATTCCAATCAGAACTTGACATGAACACTGTTATTGGTAGCGTTCTCGGTAACATCAAATCTTCACTATTGGAATTGGAAAATTTCCACAACAATGTAAAGGATAAACCATCCCATGAAAGAATGGTTGTAGTTGAAGGAAATGCTGCTAATATGAGACTTTCATCCAATGGAAACCAAACAGTATATCTAAGTGATTTGAATGCTGACTTTAGTTATGGTGATGATGATAATGCATCTACACCATGCTGGATTCCACAAGAAATGGAAATAGATTTCGGTATCGGTAGTAACCTAATGATAGTAGGTCGAACTTCCCAATCTGTTAGAGATGGTGAAGTAATGCCAGTTAGTATTAACGTACTAGGTATTAATGTTCTACATCGACACGGTTCATCTGAAATCGTGTCACAACCAGCGGAGGATTTGACCGACTGGTTCTAAATTACTCACAGGGAGTTACCATGAAAAGAGTGAACTTGGTCCCACACGGTAAAGGATATTTATCCTACTCTCTCCCTTGAGTTTTTTTTGAGGTGTTATAATGACGTTAACTAATATGAATAATAAACCAGCAGTAAATAAAGAAATGCAAAAAGAATTGCAATACCAAGAATGGAAAAAGCAATCAGCAGAGCAAAGAAAAATACAACTTGCTCGTAAGTTTCCGTTTCAAATCATTTCTATTGAGGCTAAACCTAAGAACGGTAAATCTGGCCTTGCTTTAGATATTAGAACTAAAGAAGAAATAGAAGCGGGTTACGCAGTTAGACTTTTAGATTTTGATGATGGTGCAGAAGTTACATGGAAAACTTGTTGGGGTTCGGACCCTAACATCTATGTCTATTGCCCTAATCATTACAATAGTGATGGAACAGAAAACTATGCACTAACTATGCAGAATGCTATACACTTTGTCAGAGAAACCGAAGAGATGATTTCGGAAGGAAAGAAAGTCAGAGCATTCGTAATAGATGGTATGGATAAGTGGAATGATTGCGTTACTAACAAATTACGCTATGAAAGAGTTAAAGGCGACAGGAAGAAAATGATGGACCCGATTCCACCTACTTCTTATGGAGCAAGAAACATTGACCATAGTGAATTGTTTAACAGTTCGTTGAAACTACAATGTGATAAAATATTCATTACTCACTTGAAACCTACTTTCAGTGACCACATGAATCCTACACCTACAGGTTTTGTACCTAATTGGCATAAGGATGTCCCAGATAAGATAGTGCAAATGATTGCTATTAGGAATGAATCAATGGGTAAGAATACTAAATTTACTGCTAGACTAAAATCTAGTAAAACTAATCCGAACATGGTTGGAAAAACTTGGACTATTTTTGAGTCAAATGGTCAAGAAGCCACATGGTACGGAATTCCCGAAATGCAAAAGAGGGAAATTTAGACTCGTAAGAGCAGGGTTTACCAAATAAAAACAGAAAAATTCGTTTAGGCTGGTTGTCTCACTGGTAGGGGAGGTTACTCTCTCTGTCTTCCTTCTGTTCCCTGTTATTTTTTATAGGTGATAAAAATGAAAATTGAAATTAACAAAAAAGAATTTATTGATGCATTGAAAAATGTTGAATTGAAAGGCAAGTGGTCTGGCACTAGCGGATTATCTTCAAAGTCTTTAGGTAGTTTCATCTACTTTGAAATTGATGATGGTAAATTAACCATTATTAATGCAGATGAATCAACTGTTGTTGTAAGATATATTACAATAGAAACTGAAGATGAGGGAGCCTTTTGTTTAGATGTCGATTTATTCAAGAAATATATGAACAAGATGAGTGATACTATTACTATTGATATTGGTGATGTAGTTACACTGACTTCCGAAGGTAAAAGAGCCACTATTCCTATAGTTACTCAACATCCATTTCTTGATAGAATAAATGCATTTATACAATATACACTACCTACTTATAGTGAAGACTTAACTGCTATACCTAGAGTTGGTAATGTTTCCCCTAGTTGCGGAATACAACTTTCAGGTAGTGATTTTATAGATGCTATCGAATCGTGTGAAATAGTTAACAACG
>Ga0098043_1000272_pt1 | contig 17935 bp, 23 predicted proteins | sample 9B_taG_FD_92581 | JGI IMG/M metagenome (GOLD analysis project Ga0098043, IMG submission 92581) | Marine viral communities from the Subarctic Pacific Ocean - 9B_ETSP_OMZ_AT15188_CsCl metaG | ecosystem: Environmental > Aquatic > Marine > Oceanic | place: Subarctic Pacific Ocean | collected 2015-01-10 | reverse complement strand
GTTTCAAGCTATAGCCGTTAAAACAATTTCTTCTAAGATATTTTATAATTTTTGGTGAATCCATCAATCTTTCGTCAGCATCTATCCAGAGAATCATTGACCCATTTGCATCGCCGATTGTATCATTTCTAGCTTCATCAAAGCCATGCTCTATAGGATTTTTTATTTTAATAACCTTTGCTCCTTTTTCTCTTGCAATATCATTGGTCTTGTCTGTGTTGCCTGTATCGCCAACTATAATTTCATTAGCAATATCTTTTACAGAATCGAGACATGCACCTATTTCATTTTCTTCATTCTTGGTAATAATGCAACAACTAACAGTTTCACGAGGAGCTTGTATAGCTATTTTTCTATCTAAATTTACTTTACCAAAAGGAGATGTGCTCTTAGTAAATGATACTATGAACCATCCTAACCTGTCAGATTCTTTATGATTGTAAGGTCCAGAACATAATTGAATATTCAAATTTTTCTGTTGTCCAAATATTTCTTGCAAATCTCTTCTTTCGAAGTTCCAAAGATGTGCTTCTCTTTCATCTTCCCATATTCCAATAGGTACACTTATAACTACTGGTGCATCTTTTTTGACAAACTTAATAAGCTTATCTAAAAACTCATCTGGATATGGCTGATGCTCTAAGACTTCTCCAATATGAAGGGCATCATATTTTTCGTTTATTTGCAACCTATGTTCATCTGATGTTATAAATTTAATGCTCTGTAATAAATCTGGCTGTGATTGCTGGACTAATTTAAATGCACCTTCATTTTCTGCATCTGAAACATTTATACAATCCACTTTTGCTCCGAACTCTTTTACAAAGAAAAATGCTTCATTACCAATACCACTACCAAAATCTAAAAAGTTTTTTATAGGTTTGTCTTTGTGATAAGCATGAAATAAATTCAACATCACTTCTGTTCTTGGATAAACTCTTGGCTCAAAAGATGTTTCTTTTGCAATATATTCTTTACCAAGTTTCTCATATTTCTTTCGATACCAATCTGGATTATCGATATATGAATATTGACATCCTAAAAGCTTTCTGTATTTCATAGAATAATCAACTGTGCCTTCATGTGTTTTTAATGCATGTCGTAATGCCATGATATCTTCTCTCTTTAATAGGTGTTCATATAACGAATATTTGTGTTCTGTCTTTATTTCAAACTGGTCATAGAAGTTTTGTTCCCATTTCTCTGCAATCCTATCCCAGTTATAATCAAAAACCTTTTTCTTCATATGTTCTTTTCGTATTTCTTTTTTGCTTTCGGTTTCGTTAATTATTTGAAATACAGCATCTACAAATTCTGTTGTGTACTTCTCTGTGTTTGTTGGTCCATCAATCAGATAATTACTTTTGTTACAGAGAGTTTCTGGCAAAGCTCCTCTATTTGTTGTTACCATTGGTAATCCACAGGCTTGTGATTCCATAGCAGTAATACAAGAAGTTTCATAAAACATTGTTGGATAAATAAATGCTGTTGATTCTTGATACAGTTTGTACAATTGCTCTTTTGTTAAGTGTCCTGCATGTTTTATTTTTTTACCTTCTCTCGCATAGTTAGCTATTATCTGTGCCATTTGATTGTAATAATCCGCCATCTGTGGAGAAGTGTTATCGTAACCTGATATGATTAGTTCTACATCTTCATCTTGTTCCCATATTGCTGGCATGATTTGCTGAAGTAAAACATCCATACCTCGCTCTGGTCTATTTGTATAAACAAGCTGTTTCTTTTTTCTTGTCATTTTATAATCTGGTATTTGTGATATTCCATTTGATGTCTTAAAGAATGGGTCAAAGTTGTAATGTATCTCACCTTCGCACAATCCGTATAGTTTTCTGTACTGATTTATTTGCCAATCACTTAAACAAAAAATTTGGTCTACATTCCATAAACTAGAATTAAATTCATTTCTCTGTCGTACTGTTGCAAAATCATGCATCCACAATACATGATGTTTTGCTTTTGATTGCATTGAAAATGCTTGCGGGATTCTTTGATTTATTACAACATCAGTAGTAGCAGAAGTTGTGTATTGCAAAAAGTTTCCAAGTTCTGGTCCATGTGGTTGATACGATACATTCTCATGTTTTGCTACTTCTGGTGTATTACAAAAAAGTTTTACATTATGTCCTCGCCTTGCCATAGCATGTGCCATTTCTATACCAGCAGTCTCACTCCCACCTAATGATTTTTCTTTCATTATATCTGGATAAATTTCCATACCTGCAACTAAAAAAACTAAGTCTAATTTATATTTTGCCAATTTTTGCCTCTCTTTATATCGTTAATTGTTTTAGGTGATACATTGTATTCTCTCGCTAAACGAGATTGTATGCCCCATGATTTATCTTCTTTTAATATTCGTTTTATTCTTTTTACAGATTGTAATTTTAGTTTTCGTGATAAGTTATTTTCAGATGTCCACCATTGTTTGTTTGTGCCATGTTTAGCCATATCTAAGACATTTTCTCGAGGAGTAGCCCATTTTAGATTGGACCAATGATTATTTTTATTATTGCCATCTTTGTGACATGCATATTTTTTTTCTTCTGTTTTACCTCGAACAAATGCTTCTGCAACTAACCTATGAACTTTTGCTTTGACATATTTGCCTTCAGGATAAAGAGTTACTGTCATATAGCCATCACAGTCTGGATTCTGTGATAACAAACGAAAATGTGTGCCTCTAAAATATTTAAGAGATTTAACTCTACCCTTGTCCGAAACTAAGTAATCTGAATATTGAGTTGGTCTCCACCTTTCTTTGTTACTCATGGTAATCGGTAAAGGGTAGTGCTAATCTCTTAGCTTTCTCCGTTTAACAATCAACATTGTTATCCCTTTACATCAAGTATTATAAATTAATTTTGTAAAGATGGAAAGCTTTTTCTTTTTGTTTTGAGCCTTTTGATAAACTCTTATAGAAGCTAAAGTTACATTTGTCATAAAACACCTCGTAAATTTTTGTGTCTTTTATCGCATGACTTATGCGAGACTTGTAACCCATGTCTTATGGAGTGCTTTTGACCCATGCACTATGGGTAGTAAAGGGGAGCACTAAGCTCCCCTAGTTTGTGTTTAGTCAACACATGCAGTCCATAGATATCCAAGTTCTGGAGAAGTAATTTTCTCGTCTTGGTAATACTGAACTCTCATGTTCATGTAATTTCCATGGTCTGGGTCTTCCCATGATTCTACTGCCATAGGTGTACCAAATAATGGGTTTGTCCATCTGAAAGAATATCCTAATGAAGGGTTTCTTCCATCTGCATCAGCACCATTTGTGAAGTGTCCAATGATAGTGTCTTTACCCCAAATTGAGCTAAAGCTATCTGCTTGTCCTTCTTCTGCTGTGTTTTTAATGGCATTACCGATATACACATTTTCTACATCAAATAAAGCTGCAAGTAGGTCTTTTGTTACAACACCTCTTTGAACATATTTGATTCTTTCTAAGATGTCTGCATGTCTTAAAAGAGCATTGTATACATCTCTACCAAAGATAATTGTGTTCGCTTCCATACCAGTTGTGCTTCTGATTGCTGACTTAGCTGTTTGAATATCTTCAAACGGGTCAGAAGTTCCTGAAGCTGTTGAGTTCCATTTTGAAGCAACTGCTGCATGAGAACCTAAGTTAGAACCACTTCTTAATTGTGAAGCAACTCTATCTTCGTAATCTAACATTAAAAGATTTTGTAGGTTTCTTGCTGCTTTTTCTCTAATTTTTAATGGAGCATCAGCATTTACCATTGTTTCGTAGTCTATTTCATCTACTAAGGCATAGTTTTTTGCATAGTAAGTATCTGAACTTACATTGTAATTAACTGTTCTACCTTTTGTTCTTGGTGCTCTGATTGTGGTTTCTGGTATTCTGAAAAAATCACCTTTTGTCCACTTGTAGAACACATCTGATTGTTTGTTTACATTCACTATTGGATATAAGTCTTGAACAATTGTATTTTGTGGCTCGAAGCCAATAATTAAATTGCTTAAAGGTACATCAATGTGAACATCTCTTGGTCCTAATCCCATTTGTTTATCTCCTTATGAATTAACCTCTATAGCCATTGTGTTGGATTAACAGTTGGAAATGACTACCAGATGCACAACCTGTGATTGCTTTACCTAGCATGTAATCTCCAGATGTTGTTGCTATACCTGTACCACTTGCTGTTACTGATATAAAACTACCAGCAGCAATAGTAGCACCAGCTACACATCTTGTTAAACCTTCAACAACTACTGTTGCATGTTCGCCGCTTTTTGGTTTGTTGTTTAAAACACCAAGAACACCTGTTCCTGCTGCAACTCGTAATTTTATGCCGTTTGCATCGTGAACATTAACGATTTTATATTGCATTTCGGATAAATCTTCTCTTGCGACCATTGATAAATATTGTCTTGTACTCATTGTTTATCTCCTTTCTGATTCGTATTTCTCTGCTAACTCTTCATCTGCCGCTAGAACTGCTTTAATGGCTTCGCCATAATTTTCAGCTTTCTTTTGGTCAAGATAAAGTTTAGCTCTCCTATCAACTTCTAAACCAGCATTGTCATAAGATTCAGCTAGTACAGTTTCGCCTTCTTCTGATACTTCAGCAAACTCAACAAGTTTTGGATTTGCATCAAGCACTTTAGTTAAAAGCTCAAACTGTGAAAGGCTTACTTCTTTTTCATCTTGTGAATAAGAATAAACTTTCTCATCTGTTGCAGTAGTTAGGAGTGCCTCAACTTCTTTAGACTGTACAGGAAGGATTTTGCCTTCTGCTTTCAGCTCTTCCATGTATGAAGCGATTTTTGATTTTTTGATTTCATCTTTATGAGCTTGATATTCTTTCATAACTTCTTCTTTTTCTTGTTGAAGTTGTGCAAGCTTTTCGTTGTGCTCATCTATAGAAATCGTATCATGTTTTTCTTCCATGATTTCACTCTCCTTTCCGTTATAGTGGTATTTGACTTCCCCTGTTCCCATGTTGGAATACAATCCTTCGATTGATTCTAAGTTAGTAACAGCAGGAATATCAGCTCCCAATAAAGCTACTGCTTTTAGCACTCTATTGAAAGTTGAGCCATTGGCTTTGTAGTTCCAATATATTTCACTTGAAACTCGTTTGTAGTTCCCTCTCTTAATTGCATCATATACTTTCTTTGGAAGTTCCTTAAAATCAGCAACGAGTTTACTACCAACCTTATAGATTTTGGAGATATAACCAAGAGCAGGTTGTCCGTCTCGCAACTCAGATTGTTCTTCATTATGTCCTAGTTTGACTGGTGGTTCAAAGCCCACATCGTCAAAGTTTTCTATCATAGCATCTAGGTCCTTTTCGCTGTATCTGTCGCCATTCCAGATTCCAGTTGAAAATATTTCGACACCATTTAGGTTAAATGTTTGTTCGACTGCATTATTTTTTTGTTCTTCTTTACAATCGCATATAGCCTTAGATTCCTCGCAGTCACAGTCATCTTGCTCATATGTTCCGATTGGTCTTTTTGTATGTACATCTTTGGGTGTTATTGCCATTTTTTCTTCATCGTCCATCATCTCTTCTTCTTTTTCCATCATTTTCTTTTTTGCTTCCATGTATTGTTCATGGCTTTCACCTGGCATATACATCTTAATTTCTCTATCATCAATTTTGTGAATATGCATGTGCGAACCTGAGATTCCCATTGCTTTTGCTTTTTCTTCTGCTTTTTCAGCACTGGTATACAAGTCTTCCATAGCAAACTTTTCTACTTCTTCTTCAGTAAGCTTTTCTTCTTGTACTTCTGGACGAAGCATTCTCATATCTTTGTCGTCATCTTTATGACCTGGATAATGCTCCATTTCTTTGTCTTTGTCTTTACCATGTATTCCTGGCATATTTACACCTCATTAATAACCCGACATCTCGGGCATTTTATTTCAATTCCAACAAATTCCTTGACATTGGATTTTGCTAGTAATTTATTACAATTGTAACACCTAATGTCGATTTTTACAAAGGAATGTACTTTAGATAAAGTGCTATGCACTATTATTGAATCGACTTGTGTCATTTGCTGCTTAATGGGTGTCCTTTTGGAAATAAGTCTGTATCGTGTTTTCCTGAACGAAACCTACCGTTACGAAGTGCATATAAATAGCTGTTAACCCTTGCCAATGCCCACTGTTGTGGTGATTTGACAGTTGGTCTTACACTACCAGGGTTTGTTCTGTAAGCTCCAATACCTCTGTTATACACTACACGGAGTGTTCTCATATTTGTTCTTTTGTTTGTGCCACCATATTTTTCGTTATGCTCTTGCACTTTTTTCTTTAATGCAGCATCTCTAGCACTATATTCTATTGCTTCTTGTTGGTCTGATGCAGGCTTGTTTTCTAATTGGTTTCTTTTGTTTCTAGCCCAAGATTGTCCTGGGTCTCCGCCCCACATTGCCCAAGCTATCCTTCCGTTACTTGGATAACCCTTTTCTCCTGGTCTGAATCCTTCTGCTTTTTTGTCTACTTCGTGTCGGGAAAAGAAACTGTGCATTCGCTTCACGGTACTTGGCGACAAGTTCTCTCTGTTTTTTAATTGTGCTGCTCGAGCTATCCCAACGGCAGTGCCACCCCTTCCAAACTCTTTTCTCCATTCTAATGCTTTTTCTCCTTCTTTAGCCATTGCTTCAGTAGGTCTTAAATCTACCTGACTATTTAAGTTAAGCACTTCTTCTGTTTCTTCAACTAATTCTTCTTTAGGTTGCTGTTCAATGTTTTGTTGTAACGGGAAATGTAAGTTTTCTCTTATTTGATTTTGGTCTTCTGGTGTAGCATTTATTACACCCTTGGACACTGCATCTATGAATAATTGATTTATTTGTAATTTTTGGTCATCGGTCATTGGATTAAACTGAAATCTAGGCATTGGTCTTTGCCCATAATTCATAATTACAAGTCTTTTGATAAATTGTTCATTCATAACAATTTCTTCAATGTCTTGTCTTAATTTTGCTAATACAAACATAAATACATCGAAATGCACTTGAGCTTGTGAATATGCACCAAATTGACCTTCTGCTACTAATCTATCAGGGATAAGAATAGAACGAGCAATAGATTTATCATAATAATTAATTGCAGTTTTAAAGTCATCTGTTGAACTCCTTGACGGTTCAAGAAACTCTATGTCGAACTCATCCATTCTGTGAGTTATAGATGTCTTAGCTGTTAAGCTATCAAGTATGTTTCGTAAGTTGTGTTTTGATAGTGGGTCATTACTCTTGTATTTACCTAACACAGTTGGGTTAGCAAATCGTTCTAAATATATATTCCAAAACTTAATAATTGTATCTTTTGACCAAAAACCTCTGTAAGCTGGTCTAAGGTCTGATGTACCGTAATGATTGCCAAATTCTTTTTGATAACTAAATATTAAAAATTTATCAACAGGTAAGCTTTTTTCTAAACCGTCTACTGTAAGTAGCAAACCTCTTTTTCTAAGATTAGAATATGCATCTGTTTTAAATGAATAATTATGTGGCTTTTTTGTTTTTAAGCTTTTTATTCCTATCTTATCTTTAAATTTGCCTTCTTCATATTGTTGGTAAACTAGCTCTGTAATTGAAAAACCATAATCTAATGCAGATAAAACTTGATACAATGCATCGTTCATTGACCCCTGCATATTATCTATTGTATAAGTTATAAATTCAGCAACTTCTCTGTCATCTGGTGTGTTGGTTGCAGGTATTATTTTATAGTTTGGAGCTAGTGTAGCAAACTTTTTTAATGTTAAGCTAGACTTAATCATATCATCTGTTCGCATTTTATCGATAATTTGCATACCTTTTCTAGATATCAAATCATCTGGATTGTAAGGTATGATATTGTATTTGGAATAAACTTGTGAATCTGATACAGCAAGTTCCCCCATGCGAGGCTTTGGTTGTTCTTTAGTTTGAAAATGTTTTGTAAATTTAGTAATATTGTCTAGCAATGCCATGTTCCTTTAAGTTTATTTGTTTTTATACTAAAAATCAACAGAACTTGTAATTCTATCACCAAATACTTCAGGTGGTTCTGGTCTGTACATTTGTTCAACTGGCATTTCTGCTACAGCATATCTCAATGCATCAACTGGATGGTCAAATCCATGTGTATCGTAAGTCTCTATATTTCTTTTATCTACTTGTATTTGTTGCATGGCTTTCCATGTCAAAGGACAGTCATCTGTGATATAGAGTGTACTACCTTGTAATCTCATGTGTAGTTGTTGTGAGCCATAGATTCTGTCGTTATTTGCTCTATGCATGACCAAGCCTTCTGATTCGAATATCTCAGCTAACGATTCACCAGTATTTTGTCTTGACCACATTGACGGGTCAGATGGACAATAATAAGATTTAAAATCACATTTCTTTTCATAATCGTTTATGTTTCTTGCAACTTCGTTAGCAGGTAATTGTAAACCTTTGTTTGTACCGTCAATAGAACCAACATACTCTTTGAAAACTATCATCTTTTGGTCTTTTGTATAAGCTACCCATACAGTTGCAAAAGGTGCTGAAAAGCCATAGTCAAATCCTCTTATAATTATATCGTCAGATTCAGGTTCATAAGTTGGTACTAAATGTATTTTTGTATCTAGCTCTGGAAAACATACACCTTCTATTTTAGACCAATCACCATATCTTAGTGCTTGATAAATCTTATCACCTTGAAATTTTAACCTTTGTTCATATTGTGCATCTGCTGCTTTTAAATATGGGTTGTCATCTAATGTAGCAGGTATAAATAATCTTGATAAGTTAGTGTCAGGGTCTTTCCAGATATTGTATGCTCCCTTTTCTACAAAATGTTTTCTAACCCAATCTACATGTTTACCTACAGGTGTGCCAGTACATCTTACTCTTGGCACAAGTTTTGGATTCGTAGAACGACACCTAGAATGCAAATATAAATATTGCTCTTCTTCAAAAGATGTAATCTCATCAAAAAAAACACCTGCACTGTATTCTTGACCATCATGCTGATATTTGTCTGCTGATGTTTCCATGTGACTGAAAAATATTTGACCACCAGAAGGAAATCTCCAAACGGATTTTTGCTCTTGCCATTTAGCTCCTAGCTTTGGATATATGTTTTGTGCATAATCTATAAGTTGTCTAAGCTCTCTTGTTGTTCTACGAAAGACAACAGCTTTTGCATCTGGGTACATCATTTGCCTACAGGCATCTATTAGCAACACAGATGATTTACCACTGCCAGCACCACCTAGATATGCAACTTCAAAAATAGAACCTGCTCGTAAAAATTCGAGCTGTTTTTTTGTAGGCTTCCAGATAGTGTTAGTTGATTCTGATATCTTCGATACTTGGCTCATCAGTTGTTAACTCTGGTACTTCGATAATATTTATTACCTTTTGTGTTTGGTCAATCTCTTGCTTAACTACATAGCCTTTATGTTTAGCTTGTGTTTCCAAGTAAAATCTTATACTAGGGTAATGTTTCTCCCTAATGAGCTCTAACAATTTGCTTTCTGCAAAATCTACAATCTCTTCTCTTACAGAATCTAGCTTGGCTTGTAGTTTTGGATGTCTTTCCATTCTATTATAAAAAGCATTCCTAGATATACCTGCTGATTTACAAATTTGTGTAACAAATCCTTTGTGTTGTATTATAAGTTCTTCTAGTTTTTGATTTGACACTTTTATGCCCATATAAATATTTTATGAGGTTATTATTTTTTGTCAACAAAAACAGTTTCATTATTTTCTAAAATCTGTTCATAACCTGCATGGTACATGATGTTTGACAGCCTATGATTAGGTACAGACTGATTAGATAAATTTATAAATCTTCGTATCTTTTTTAGGTCGTTACCTGTTATTTTCTTATATTTGTCTAAATATTTGTCTAATTTTGCTCTATTTCTGGGTCTCAATGTCTCGTAATAATTATTCTTGTTTAGTTGTTCTGTAAAAATTTTATGTAAATTATTGCAGTAAAAATCAAGACTATATTTAGATGCTCTCTTTTTATTGTAAGCTCCCCATTCAGTTGCTAACTTAGGTTTTTGCAAAATTCTTTCTAATATGTCGTATTGTTCTTCTTTTGTGTTAAACATTTGCTCATTACAATGACCAAGTAGCTCTGGCATTGTTGTTGCATCTGGAACAATAGTTGCTAGTCCATGCATCATGCTTTCAAAGATTGATATGCAAAATGTTTCATATTGTGAGTTAAATGTGTTAACATGACATTTGCTTATAACATCATAATATTGTTTTTGTGTTGGACACTCATAAACTCTAGTATAAGTTTTCTTGTTAACAGCACTTACATTGTCTGGACCAACAGGACATACAGCAACATCAAAATCATATTTAAGGGCTAATTTATCAAACAATTCAAATGTAAACATCCAATTTTTGTATTGTTGTAATCTATGATTATATAAGAAAGTTATTTTATCAAACTTTTTAGCTTTGACTATACTGGATTCATCATACAATCCCATGTATAGAACTTTGGATTTATCATCTATTTGTTTTTTAAATGTGGGCATATACATGTCTATGTTTTCCATAACCATTTGTTTTGTATATTTAGAGTTATAAATATTTACATCTGCTAAGACATCACCAATTATTTGCCAATAAACATACTGCATTTGATTTTCTAAAGGATAAGGCAAAGAGTTATGATAAATATAATGATGTTGATTAACAACATTTACCGTAGAAGAAAAATGACTGTCTATAGATTTTAACTGACCAGTCACCTCTGGTATTTGGTTGTATATTGTGTTTATACAATATTTTTCTATAAGTTTGTTGTAAAATGCACCATCAAAAGTTATGTTGTTTATTTTTTTTGCTAATGGTATTACATATGGTTCTCTTATAACATTGGGGTTTTGGAAAAAACCATCTTCATAATACTTAAAATGTTTAACAGGAAAAGGGATAACAAAATAAGTATCAGGATGTAATTTGCTAAAGTTTTCAATAATCTTTTTGATGTGGACATAATTAGAATCTTTATTTAGATGTTCTACGGACCACATTGGATTTACGAGTATTACCATTGGTTTTTTTCCTCGTTGTTTTCAATTTGTCTTTTTCTATCAGTGTATTTAATTTATCTTCTATACTAGTAAGCAAAGCATAAAATTTTTGTTCTGTTGCATTCATTATATTTTCTCCAATAGATACTCTATTATTTGGTCATCTGTATCAAAACCAAAATCATATTTGATTTCTTGTATTTTCTTAAAGTGATTTGCATATTTTATAGGGTTGTCGTACAAGAATATTAGCTCTTTATATTTCTCTATCTTTTGCATTTTATCTTTTTCTATAACTTCTACATCCTCTACTAAACCATCTTCTATGTCAATTTCAAACTGGTCTAATGCCATTTCTATATCTGCAAATTCTATTTCTAACATGTAGTTGTCCCAGTCTGCTTTTTCGCCAAGCTTGTTGTCTATGATTCTAAAAGCCTTTTGTTTGTCTTCTGACATGTCGGCAACTATGACTGGCACTTCTTTGAGTTTTAGTTTTTGTGCGGCTTTGTATCTTGTGTGACCTGCTAATATTACATTATCTTTGTTTACAATTATTGGGTTTTGAAACCCAAATTCTTTTATGCTTTTTGCTACTAAATCTACTGGCTGATTTTTTCTTGGATTTTTTTCGTATGGTTTTATATCATTTATTTTTATGTTTTTCATTCTACTATTCCTTTCTGTACTAAGAAGTTTATAAAGAAATAATAAGCTTCTTGCCATAAATCTATTTTGTATTTTTCTTGAAATCTATCAATGCCGATTTGATGTAACTCTGTATGCATTTCTCTACTCAAAGGCACACAAGTAAAATGTCTGGCATTTGGCTTTTGTCTGTTTGCACCCATGCCAATAGCATGTAGATGATGTGGGTCAGCTACATGATTGCCAGATACACAACATTGTTTTGCTCTTATAAAATCTACATAGTCTAAAGAATGTTCTTCTATAAATTTATTATTCATTTCAAAACCTCTATTCCAAGTCTTTCCTGCGATAAGTAACTCCACATATCTGGCATCTTTCCAGTATGATTTTTGGCGAAGAACAGTCTGCTGGATTGATACACTTATCATCTGCAACTTGTCCTTTCAGTTCTTTGATATTGTTATCAAAGTCTGTGCGACTACTGCTTGCAGCCATATCTAGGAGTATTGATTTGCTTTGAGCTTTTTTAACTACAGGCAATAATCGCACTAATCTTTCGTATGTTATTTGATTCATTAACTCTGGATTGCTTTGTAAATATGTAGCGAATTCGTCATAAATCTCCATATCTTGTCTTGCTGTTTCTCTAGCTATAGATATGTTATCTAAAAACTCTGACCATGTATGAACCCAGCCATCATATCCAATATACAGTTTTTCTATTTTTATTTTCTTAAGCCACATACCTCTTTCAAGTCTACCTTTTAAAATCGCTAAGTTTACATTTTTAAGTTGATTTAAAATAGGTGTTAGCTTTTCATGATTTTCTATTTGTAATTCTTCGTTAGTCGCTAGTTGTGTCATAGATACTCCCAGATAAATTATGTTTTGCTAGAATAGTTGTTTCTTTTTCGTCATATTTTCTAAGCAATGCTTCTAGTTTACTAAGATATCTAGGCATAATTCTGCCATCTTTAAACCAGAGCTTATGCATATGCAAAGCATCTCTAATTATTTTAACCTCTAACTCTTTATCTGAAAGTAGAGTATCTTGTACTTCGTTTGTAGTCATGATTCCTCCATATTATAAGATTTTTTAAAAACCTTTTCAACTTATTTATAAAGTTCTTCGTATTCTTTTTTCGATATAATGTAACCATCAGCATCTCTATAAACTCCATCATCAGACATATAAACATGTCCATCAACATTTGTTTTTATTTCATCATTCCAACCTTCGTTCTTTAACCACTTTTGTGGATAGGGACAATATTTTTCTTCTCTGGAATGTAATAACTCGTTAAATTTTTGTGCAAGCTCTTCTGCCGATAACTCGGTATCTATTTGTACATAAGCTTTCAATGCACTAGGTTTTGCAACTTTTCTACCTTGTAGCTTTGTCCAAAATTTTGAAAAATCTTCTAAATCTCGTTTATATATATATTCTTTTTTATTATTACTACTTGTATTATTATGTATGACCTTTTTGTCATCGGTAGTGATGACAGTTTTGTCTAGCCGTTCTGACTGTTTTGTCACACATATATACAATTTTCTTTCAGTATTATTGTTAGTAATTTCTTTTTGTATATATCCATATTCTTCTAATGTAGATAATGCTCTTTGTACAGTTCTTTCCGTTGTCTCAAAGTTCTTTGCAAAAAAAGCATTATTAGCCCAGCAATATCCTTCTTTGTTTGCTAGTGCTGTTACTTCTGCATATATTAGTTTTGCAAAAGATGTAAGCCTTTTGTCATATCTGACATTGGCTGTAATAATTGCATAATAATTTGGTTTATCCATTTTGTCCTCCACATGAGAACGGGCAAGGTGGAGGTACAAGCTAACATAGGGAGTTAAGTTTGTATCTTGCCCGCACTCAAATTATATCATTTATTTTAAAACTCTGACAGCATATCCTTAAATCTTTTACATCTTTCAAGAATATCAGCATCAGATAGATTGCCTGTAGCAATACAATAATCAACAGCTCGATTCAAGATATTCATATTTGTTATCTTTTCGTCTTTTTCTAACGGTTGTTTATTGTTTAATGTTGGTATGCCATTTGGAACTTTAGCATCAAACTCAGATACATGTTCACCAACAGCTTGGTCCAGCATTTTATCTTTGTCGCTACTTGTATTATCTAGGTCAGCAATCATAAAAACATTGTCTCCTGATTCTGAATCTACTAAGTGTGTATACGAAAGCTGTACCTTTTCGCCAGCATCGTATGCTACTGATAATCCAGATTTTTTTGAAAACCAGTATGCTTGACCATTAACCTCAATACCATTTTTAGATTTACCTATAACTTTATCTATAGTTACATCTTTAGTTCCTTCAGCTACTTTTTTTAGTGCCATTTTGTTTTGCCTCCTTTGCTTTTTTATTGAACCAGTATGCTCTTCTTGTAGCTCTAGCTCTTTCGATTCTGTCTTTTTTCTTTTTTGCAGAATCTTCTTTTCTATTGTCATGCATGAACATTAGCCTTTCCTCCTTTTAGCATATGTTGCTCTTTGATTCTTAGTGGCTTTCTTTCTTTTTTTCTTCATTTCTTCAGCATTCTTTTCATGCTGTTGTTTGAAAAAGCCAGAACCTTTTTGCATATGTTCTTTCTTTACACCCATATCATTTCCCTTATTTAAGCTCAACAGCCACTCTTTAAATTTTGTATAATTATTTATACAATCAGTAGGCATGTTTTGTAACATAATGAGCCTTTCATACATTTCTTCGTAAGTGTCAACAAACCAACCATATTTAGTTCTGTTAAAAACTTCTCGTACAAACTCCTCATCTGTATCGGCATTAATTACAAAAGGTAAGTTGCCTGGGTCTTCTATTGTGTACTTCATATGTACCTCCCTCAATAATAATATCACATAGTATAAAACTGTCAATACTTGTCAAAATAAATTTATGTTATAAGCTATTTGTATGAGAAAAATTACTGTTAAAGAAATTACACGAAAAAGATTATTCGATGATTTATCATACGAACAAATAGGTAGGGAGCTAGGTGTTACAAAACAATATTTATCTTTTATTTGTAACAAGAAAAAAAATGTTCCTGAAAAAATACACGAAGAGCTTTACTTAGAATTTTTATCTAATCAAGATAATTACACGGACAATGAAAAGATAAGAATAAAAAGAAAGTTACTAAAGCTTAGATTAGAAGATGTAGCAAAACATGTTGGAACATTTGCACCAGTAGTTTGGAGAATAGAAAAAGGGTTTTTAAAAAACTCTATTTTTATAAATAGAATAAAAGATTATCTTGAAGTATAGTCTTTACCGTTTACTAAACATTCATAACCTTTCTTTTTGTTAGGTATAAACATGTATTGCTCTACACTAAAGAAACCGTTAGATTTTTCGTAGACTATTGTTAGTCCTCTTTGTGTATTGTCAAAAGGCGAGTATAATCCGCCAGGCATTCGAGATAAATCTGCGAGGCATCCGTTAGCCCAGCCACCTAAAAGTGAGCCATCAAGTTGTGTGGCTACAGTCATGTCAAATCTGTGATGATGTCCAAAGATTACATTTCTATTGTAGTATTTTAAATTTACATTAGCAATATGTTGTGGTGTAGCAAAGCCTCGTTTTTCATGACCATGCATGTAGTAAAGCTTTTTGTTTAATGTAAAAGGTGAGCTAACATTTCTTATTTTAAATTTTCTAAACTCTAATATTTCATGCAAGTGCAATCTATTAGCTAGGAATGGAGCTAAAGCGGCACAACAAGATAAAATCTTCTTCTGCATTCTTTGTTCATGATTACCTTCAAAGAAATATATATTTGGTCTAGGTGCAATTTTTCTTAGTTTGTTTAACCAAGACACACCTTCAAATAATTCTATTTCTATGTTAGAAGCTGTAAGGTCAGGTGAAAATGTAGATAAAGGGTAATAGTCTAATAAGTCTCCACCAATTATTATGTTGTCAGTATCTTTGAGGTCAAGGTCTTTGATGATTTCCATAGCCATCGCTAGGGCTCGTTTATCCTCGTAAGGAATATGAATGTCTGATATAAAGACTGTTCTTGTGTGGGCTTTCCTTCTCAACCTTTAAAAAACTTGGTTATTAAATTCAATCCCTCTCCATTTTTAACCATGTCTGTTGACAATCTTAGCACAGACCACCCCAATAAACAAGCATTATTGTACTTCTCCATATCTTTTAAAAAAGTTACTGCTCTATTGTGGCGACCATATACCCATATCCCACCCTCGACTTCCACAGCTAGTTTTGGTCCTATCCATGCTAAGTCGAATCGCCATTTTCTTGTTTGATGAAATTTATGTTCTCGGGTTGGTATTGGTAAATTAGTTTCTTTAATTTGTTCTATAAGATATTCTGGATAATCTATTTTTGGTTTCTTGACACGAACTGTTGTTGGCACTGTGTCTTTTGGAGTTCTACCCATTTTTCAAATCCCTCTGCTCGTTTTTCTGCAATTCTATTTGCTTCCGCTTGTGCTTCTGCCATTTTTTCTAACGACCTCGCAATTGTTCTAATAAGTTCTGTACTGCCGTTACCGTTTCCGTTTTGCTGTTTCATAACTAACCAAACAATTATTACTAAAGCTGGTGCTTGACTTAATACTGCAATTAACTCAGTCTCCAATTAACATCTCTCTCAAAAACATATTTTGCTCTTGGCAATTCTTTAAGTCTATCACAGAATTGATTGCATCTGTATTTTTGATACAAAGATAGCCCGAGATATCGGCAGGACACTCTACAAACTCAACTTTGTTGTAATTTATTTTTTCAGGTAATGTTCTTTGAAATTTGACTGATTTAGAGCATGATACAAGCCCAAACAGCATAAAGGCAATGATAATGTATGCTTTTCTACTTACCTGTCTTATTTGCCCTGTTTCTGTGCTTCTCATGCGATATTGACCTATTTACCTAGTGGATTATCGGTTTTTGCCTTTAATTCGTCAAATTTTGCTTCTAACACTTCTAATTTTTTGTCTATCACTGCAACTTGCTTCTGAAGTTGTTCTACTGTGTCTGAACCAACTGCTGCTGAGACTGCATCAAGTCTATTGTTGAATACACCCCAGGCATAAAAGCCACCACCGATAGTCATGACAACTCCAATAATCATTGCATACTTCTGTAATGTTTCTATCATATTACCTTCCTTGTAAAATTCTTAGTTCTTTTTCTAGTATAACTCTTTTAAGTGTTGCTTGTCTAATTCGTTCTTGGTAAATATATAACGGGTCACTCTGTGCAACTTGTATCATATTGTTTTCTGTATAAATTTGTCTGCCACCAAGCATTCTCAAATCTTGATAATTATTGCCTTCGTAAATTCTTCTTGGGTCAGTATATGTTTTATAGTAAGAAGATATATCTGGTTGTTTTGATTCTATAACTTTAGCGGCAATTATGTTTGTAGCAGATAATTGTTGCTCTACAGACTTAACTGCTTTTTTTATTTGTTTGTCTATTGCTTGAACAGTTACTTCAACTTTTACTGTAGGTTCATTAACAGATGTTTCTTCAGTTTCAGATTCTTCTAAAACTTCTTCTTCTATCTGTGCTACAGCAGGTTCGCTACTCGTATCTTCTTCTTCTGGTTCTTCTACTATTTCTGGTCCACCAAACACTTGCAGTATCTCCACTTCTTCAAATTCTTCTTCTAACTCTTGAGCTGTTTCGAGGACTTCGATAAGCTCTTCTTCTTCTAAGAGTAACATAGGTAACTCTTCTATCAAAACTGGTAAAGGTATAAACTCTTCTATAATTTCTGGTTCTTCAAATGATGTTTCCCATTCTACAAACTCTTCAATAACTTCTTCTATTTCTTCTATTGTTTCTTGTGGTATCACTGTGGGGTCATAAGTCATTGTAAGTTTTGCACCCAGCAGATTAGGTCCACCCAAGTCTACATAGCTTCCTTCATCTACTCCTTCCCATTCCCAATAGAATTGATTACTACCTGCACCTGCATAGCTAACAGAATCTTCATACTTGAAAGCATTATTGCCATAACCAGCATCATTGTTTCTAGTTTGGTTTACTATGGCAAGAACATCACCATCATCATCTAGTATCTTAACTGTTGTTGTATATGAATCTTGTCCTGCTCTAGCTTGACCACATTGCCAGTTAGAGCCTTGCCATTCACAGTTTTGCACAATAGTTGTGGAGTTGAGTGTTATACCATTATCTAGTTGTTGTTGTGTTGCATGGTCAGTCAGATTGCCAGTG
>Ga0098043_1000271_pt1 | contig 17942 bp, 10 predicted proteins | sample 9B_taG_FD_92581 | JGI IMG/M metagenome (GOLD analysis project Ga0098043, IMG submission 92581) | Marine viral communities from the Subarctic Pacific Ocean - 9B_ETSP_OMZ_AT15188_CsCl metaG | ecosystem: Environmental > Aquatic > Marine > Oceanic | place: Subarctic Pacific Ocean | collected 2015-01-10 | reverse complement strand
TTGGCTTGCAGAGTGGCGTCAACATGGTCCTCAGCACGGAAGGTTTCTATGGCTTCATTTACACTTGCTTTGACTTCGTCGAGGTTGGTGTCTCCGATCCTGCCAAGTACAGAGGTGCTGCCGACAAGGGCAGCAGCTGAGCCCGCTATTAGTGCGAAAGTGCCTGCAGCAGCTACCGCAGGAGACAACGCAAGACCTATTCCAATCGCTCCTGCGCCCATCAAAAGACCGCCAGCTCCAAGACCAAGAGACTCTCCTGTTCCTTGAATCAGGTCTCCAATAGCACCGAATATGTTTGTCTTGGTGACGTTATCCTCCATGGTTTGACCAGGAACTTCCATCAGTCGCTTAGCTGCTTGGTATCGAGACAGTCCTGAGGTAGCCATGATCTTCTCGATCTGCTCACCCATACCGCCTCCGACTGTGCCTACGGCTCCAGTTCCGAATGCACCAAGGCCGAGGACTCCCCCACCTGCAAGCATGGTCAGTCGGTCTTGCTTTTGGTTGATGGCATCTGACAAGCCGCTGATCAGTGCTTGAGAGCTTTGAGTGTTGGTCATCTCCCCTGCGTATCGCTGGAGCACACGTTGGAAGCCTTGTTGTCGGTTGGCTTTGTTCTGTCCCAGGCCTGTGATCTCAGCTTGGATCTTGCCCAGCTCCCGGTTGTGTTGTCGGGTGGTTGCTCTTCGTTCTGATTGGAGCTGCTGGTGTCGCTTGAACAAGTCGGTGCCAGGGGTAAACCGTGCAAACTCTCCTGGCAAACCTTCAGCAGCAAGGCCGGCTGTAGGTCCAAGCTCTCCTTGGTATGACTGGCTTACCAAGTCACGAGCGATGCCCATGCCTTGAGACGCAAACCTTGACTGGCTACCTTGAAAAGCAGACAGTGCAGCGCCTTTCTTTTCCATAGCCTTAGCCTGCAAAGCTTGGAATGCTTGGTTATTCCCCTGCATTTGTGGTTGCTGAGGACCGCCTTGTTGTGGATTGAACTGGCTCATGAGGTTGGGAGGTTGAGGCCTGTGTTGTAGCCGGCAGCGTGGATTGTTTGTGCGAGACTGAACAGGTTATTTGTAAGGCCAAGCATGTCGAGAGTCGCAGGGGGGAACGCTTGAATAATCCCAACCATTGCTTGACTGCCCGTGGCAGATGCGTTTGCAAGAGCTACCGAGGCTTGTTGCTGCAAAGCATCCTGCGCTGTTTCCATCTGGGCAAACACTTGAGTGGCTTGGCTAAGGGCTTGTCCGCCTTGCATCGAAGCATCCGAGAACATCTGAGTGAAGTTCTGGATGGTGCCTGCTTCAAGTTGCGCTTGGGTCTGGAAGGTTCCGGCAATCGCTTGGTCGTATTGAGCTCCGGTCTGCGAGATGTTTGCGGCTGCTGCGGCGCTTCTGTCTCGGTCTGCATCCATCTGAGCACTCACAATCTGAGCAGGGGACGCACCGCTAGCAGACATCTGGGCAGCAATCTGGTTGGACTGCTCTCCTGCTTGACGACCCGCGTTGATCGCTTGTGCGGCCATGGCTCCAGCACGAGACTTCTTCAAAGACTTTCGGGACGCGTCCATGCCCGACCCTATTGCGTCTAGGGCATCTGCCTGTCCTGTTTGGATGGCGTCTTTTGAGCCTTGGATGCCCTCTTTGAGGTAGTCAATGCTTTCTTCTTTTGCAGCGCCGAGATCTGTCAAACCAATGCCCTGAGCTTGGTCGCTCAAAACACTCATGGAGGTTTCAAAACCAGGAGAGAACTGCTCCATAAGATCAGTCCGGAACTGGTTGTTCTGGTCAATAATCTGTTGCTGGGACTGCTGTGTCTGATTGAATAGGTTTCCGAGATCAGTAAATCCCGGTTGACCCTGACCCACATTCATCGTCTGTTGGCTGGTGTACAGACTTCCATCAGGGGCACGAACCCCCACTTGACGAAGCTGACCAGGAGCTCCCTCTGTGTACTCAGGAGTGCCCATTCCAGGCAGTGATGGGGGCACAAATGGACTGTTGAACTGGCTCATGACTGGGTGTATACCTCAGAGGATTCAGTGTCAAAGTTCTGACCAGAGCAACGGAAACTGATCAGCCTGAAGTCCACATCCGGTGTAAAGATGCGGATACCAGGAGTCAGTGTAAAGCCCAGCGGACCTTGTACACCACTGAAAGTGTCGGATCCTCCAAAAGAAACTGGGAACGTAGAAGACCCGTCAACAATCGAGCGCAACTGTGTCTCGTCCGGCTTCAAAGGAACTGACTTGTGAGGGGGAGTGTCCTCATTGCCTTCGTAGATAATCCCTTGAAACTTGACTGCTGTAGATGCGCCCTGTGTATCTACGGAGCTAGTAAGGGTTGAGATATCAACGTCTAAGAACGTAGCCTTGATGTCGTCGATCTGCTTCAGGTTATGGACGTTCTCTATCTCACCCTCCCCAGACATTGTTCTAGTGGGGGTCCCCACTTGGTGAGCTGTAATCTCCATGAATACGGGACTCACGCCTACCTTGGCGGTGTTGCTAAGACCGTCCAGCGTGTTGTCCATCATATTGAATGTGGTATTGGTCCCCGCACTGGCCACCGCCTTGATCTGAGACTTCTTGCCTACGTTGGTGGGGGTGGTGGAGTCTTCCAGGCAGTACAAAAAAGACCCAATGTAGCTGTTGTCTGCAGGCGTGCTACGAGCGTCGGTGTCCAAAGAAGACTTCTCGCCCGTAATGATATTGCTGCTTGCAGCACTTGCTACCGAGTAGTGGGTTCGACCCGTAATGTCCATCAAGGTTCTACGCGCTCCCGTGTTCTGGCTAAATGTGGACGACCCGTCGTGGTCAAGGGTCTTACGGGTACGGTCGTTGTTAGGCACAAACAACTTAGGCTTCCAAGTTGTGCCTGCAGACAAGTTGGCCAAGTCTGGGTGGTTCTGCAAGAACACGGCGCGTTTGACTCGATCACCGGCAAAGTCAGGGGTGTAGCCCGATGCTCCTGCAAACACTTCGTCTCGAGGAACATCCCCTACCTTTACATCTGTGAAGGGGAGGTCTTGGAGTTCTGTCATGCAAGAGGTTTCAAACCATGCGATTGCTGCTCTCTTCTGTCCAGGATGGAAGAAGTACAGGGCGGACTCGTAGGAGTCAAAGGCAACCCGCATGTTCTCCAGTCCGTCGACAAAGGTCTCTTTGATCAACAAGTCCAAAGCAGTCATGTTGTCCAAGGAACCATTAGTTCCGATGATCTTGACTCCCTTAGGGGAAACAACAAACAGCTGAGATGCGGCAACGTCCGCAGAGTAAGCGCCGACGGTACCAACCAAGCCTTCGTGGAACTCTCGAACGACAACTGTGCCTTCACGGCGGAAGTGGTACATACGATCAGAGCTCAAGCCTACGACGTTAGGCCCCACTCTCTTCAGCAACTTGAGTCGGTTGCCTGGGTCAGAGGGGGTGTATTGGTTGGCTGGAGGATGAAGTTCTGGAGCGTATCGGTCAGTCTGAGAGTACTTGGTTTCTCCCCCACCGCGATATGCGTCGGTCGAGTACGCTTCTTCTGAGTTTGCACTTGCTTCTTCGGTGTCAATATCTGCTTGGATCAAGATGTTGTCCAAGAACTCAGCGGCTCCGGAGAACGGCATCTTCTCATCAAACCGAGTAGGGCCAGTGTAGAACGGACGATACAAAATCTCTTCGTCGTTCAACGTGTAGTAGAAGATAGCACGTGAGCGATTGGATGCGCCTTCGTTCAATGATGCAACAGGACTACCTGCATTGGCTTGGGTCGTTGTTTTGTTGTCGAGCGTGTGGTAGTCCTCGAGCTTCACCATCTTGTCCAAGAACAAGGTTGATCCTGCAAACTGCTTCCCTTCCTCTGCGGTCTTGGGGGACCGGTAAAAGAAACAGTGGTCATACTTGGTGCTGTCGTACACAATCTCTGCAGCGGCATACTTGCTTCTGCCTCGGGCAGTAACCACAAACCGCGTAATCAAGTTTCGAATGGGGTCATCAAGAGGGAACTCTCTACCGGAACTGGCATCTCGACCAAACGGCTTCAAAGCAAATCCGTCTCTCTCAACACGTGCGATCTCAGACATGCTGGACATACGTCCCGTCTTTGAATCAAACAGTTGATATGCAAATGCGTAGTTGCCTCGCTTGAGCCGGCTAGCATCGAAGATGTTCTCGGTGGTGAAGTTGAACACTCCGCTGCTAACATAATACTCTGTGCCATTGATTGTGGCGTATGCGGTTACCGCCCACTCAAACTCTCGTCCGCTAGGAAGGCTGTTTCCTGTGTACAAAGAGGCAATGTCAAACTCTTCTTCTGTAAGACGTTGTCCGTTGACACGGTACAGTGCAGGGTTGTCAGACAGCCCATCCCGCCAGTAAACGTCGTACTCAATCTCTGGGCGTCCTGCGTTGGTGGTGCCTGAGAATCTACCGCCCCACTTCAACTTGATGGTGTTGCTTACATTCTCTGCGTCTTCAAGCGGCAAGCGCGCTTCGATAAGGAATCCTGTGTTGACGTTGTTGTTAGTGTCTACGTTTCCTAAGAAGTCCAACACCGCTGTGTCACTTCCGGTGTAGTCAGACTGCCCTGCAGCAAAGACGCTCTTGGCTCCGACCAGCTCAAACAAACAAGAGTGCGCTTTGCCTCTGGCTTGATAGTCATCCGTGCCGTCGCCCGTAGGGTCGTCGCTGGTGAAGGTCTTAATGGCCATCCGGCTGTCAATCGGGGTGCCCAATCGGATGTCTACATTCTCTCCTTCAAACGCTTGCTGCCCTACGCCCTCACTGATTATGTTTGCAATAGTGGTGTAGGTGTCAGAACCCACAGTTCGGGTACCCAACGAAAGATTAGTTCGAGTATCCGTGCTGTTAATGTCCGTCCAGTTGAAGTCGTCCTGAGATCCGTAGAAGTCGCCCTCAATAAGTTCTGCGCCTGCAACTCCGTAGTTCACGGAATCAATCACACTGCCATACGCTGCGGAGGTAAGGTCGCTGGTGTTGAGCTCAGTGATGTAAGAGGTTGTTCTAATAATGTGGGACTTGAAGTCTTGGGTTACAAGAGGACGCAGAGTGTTCGCAAGGAACCGGCTCGAGTATGCTTGGGTTCCATCGGTTGCAATACCTGGAGTTCTTTCGCCGCTAGAGTCCGATCCCATATCGGTAAACGAGTAAAACGCGTTGCCTCCGTTAGCAATTGCAGTTCCCTGAGTCTCCAGTACATTGGATGCGGTAAACACTCGGACGCACATACCACCAAGGTTGCCGGCAGCCCCAACCATTTCAGCGTTAGTAATAAAGTTTCCATCCCCGTCACGCGTACGTACGTGGGCGTAGAGGTCGCTTGCATTCTGAGATCCATTACCTCCAAATGCTGATGTCTTCAGGTCAGTAAATGATGGAGACTCAAAGACTTGTACGTAGTCGTACACAAAGTCTGTGCCCTCGGCTGTCTCTGAAACAAGTCCTCCGTTCTGAGCCGCCTGGGAAAAAGCCGCAGGCATAGGCGTGAAGTGGTACACCGTGCCTGAGCCGTCAGCGACGGTAGAAAAGTACACCTCCGCATACGGTTGAATCTTAGTCTCTCCGTATGCGGGGGTGGCTTTGCTTAGCTTCGTTCCTCCGTCAGGACAAGCAGTGAACGACACTACGACGTAAAGTCGCTGCCCTGTGGTAAGGGGGGTGCCTCCGCTACCGTAGTTTTGTGATGCAATGTTTACGGAGGAAGAATCTCCTGTGATAACAGTTCGTTTGATTGCAGAGGTAGGCACGGTTGATGAGCCGTCCTCACCCACAAACGATGGTTGATCTAGAGCAAAGAACTCTTCATCCTCGGCGGTTCTCACCGCAAGTTGGATGTGTCCTACACCTGCTTGGTTGCTTGTATCAAGAGGTCGAGGGAAGGCGCCTAGTTCTGCTCCGCCGTCGCCGTCTTTGAAAGAGGGTTGAATCCCTGGCCCCGGAAGACCGGTCTGTCCTGGGGTGGTGGTGTCTCCGGTAACACCAAAAACTGTGCCGCCTCTAAAGTTGGCACTGTCGAAGTCGTTCTCTCCGTCAAGGAAGAACACTGAGGGCGAGCGTCCACGCACAAACACATACACAAGTCGACCGAGAGTCTTAACCTGCATCGGCTCCGTCGAGCTGCAGCCCATCATCAACAGGTTGGCGGTGTAGTTCACCGGGATAGCGTCTGCCCCTGGAGCGTGAGGGCTGTTGGGGGAGTAGTGCGTTGCTGCTTTGGTGTCGTAGTATTCGATAAACACATCCGACAGAGACCCCCCAGAGCCTCCTGTAAATGAAAGACTTGTATTGTCAACAATGGTTGATGCAATCAAAGTGCCCGATATTGCAGTGTTGCCTCCTGCGCCTGAGGTGTCTTGAGCCAGCTGAAGCTGTGCAGTGCTGGCGGTAGCCTCAATATCAAGTTCGCTGTTGGTGTCAGCCAAGTCGATAGCCGCAGTAAGCGCAGTCACAATATTCGCTGCGGTCTGACTTGCTCCTCGAGTCGAGAAGTTGTAGGCAGTTGCAGATACTTTGGCTCCCCCACTGGATAGTGCGTTGGTGCCAGTGAACGTAACTGTCTTGGCGGGGCTGCTGTTGTCGGTAAGCACCAGGGTCTTGCCGGTGTACAGGCCGTCCTGAGCGGGGGTGGTAACTGCCGCCACAATGTTCGAGGTGTTGCTGTTTGCTTGCTCTCGAGCACTAGAAACAAACGCACCTGCGATGTCCTGGGTTACAGTCACCACATTCGTAGATACGGTAGCAGTTACGTTGATTGCAGACGCGCCGTCAATTGCGTTCTTAAGCTGAGTGGCTACGTCGTTCACAGCAGTAACGCTTTGGATTTGTACCACGACCTGCCCGTTGCTGACGGTTCCTGTCGAGTCTGATCCGTCGTCCCGGAAGACAAACTCTTCTGAGTTGCCCAGCATGTCTCGAACCGTAACTACCTTGTCGTCTACCGCTGCCGGGTAGGTGCCTCCAGAGTTGAGGGTCAGTGTTTGAACGCCGGCTACCTGGGTGCCGGTGGCCGTAAAGTCAATGTTGACCGCACCGTTGGTGGCTGCTGAGGTGTGTCGCTTAGCGCGGTAGACGTAGCCGTAGCAGGTGGAGCTGGTACCTCGCATGAAGGTTACGGGGAAGATGTCCGTAACTTCTGAACGCTGGTCGTGGTTGTCCTCTACCGCCTCGTAAGGGTCAAGGTCATACTGGTTGTCGTTGGTTCCGTCGGCGTCGTGGTCGTACGCATCGAAGTTTAGTTCTTTGATAAAACGGAACCCTGGGTGCGGACGTACCCCTCCCTGGAGAGATCCGTCGTGCCCGGTCAGTTCACTAAGCAGTCCTTTGCCGACAGCAGTGCGAGGTACAGACTTATCCCCAGAAGGCTGAGATAGATCAATGGTCCACTTTGCGTCTACGTTCGGCACAGTCTCTCCAAGGATACGGGAACTTGCGGTTCAGCCAGTTCTGTCTGTTCTTACAGCCGCAGTCTTTCTTCTGCTTGATCAGGCCAAAGGAGACAACTTTGATTGCCCATTTGACGGTATCCCCAACTCCACGATGGTCGGGGCACCATTTATACTGTCGTACCTTGGGGGGCTTGGGGGGCACCGCAGCAACTACGGGTTCAGTTTCTGATGCGTTGTGGATGCGGTACTCAGGGCAAACAAGTTGACACGTCCCAGGAGAGGGTCGCCCTCCGTAGTAGCCTCGGAGACAGGAGCCTTTGCTCCATTGGGGACAGTTGATTGTTTCTAGTTTCATCAGGACACCGTACAGGTAAGGGTTGTTTCGTCTACACCACAAAGAGTAGTACCGGTAAGTACGCTAGTGTATGTGCCGGCGGGGGTCGTAGAGGGGTTGTCCTGCTTGTACTGACAGAAAATCGAGCCTAGTGAGATGCCCCCGTCGTTGACCAAGCTGTGAAGAGCGAACAGGTTGTATCCTTGAGACCCGAAGCAAAAGATGTCCACGTTCGATATTACAAATCTAAAAGGCCCTTGGCAGGTCCAAAAGTCGGGGTCGCAGACGCCTGAAAAACAGCTTGCTCCAGCACATATGTCGGACCCTATGGTCGTGTAGTTTCCGGTAACGGTCTCTCCTTGGCTTCCCCAACCGCATCCGCCACCTGAAGTTACCGTGTGAGTGCCTCCCACAAACGTGCCTACAGGAGAGCAAAGATTTACTGACTGATTTAAGTCTGTGCTTCCAGGATTAAAGGACCCGTCGTCGGCAAGAGTTGGCTGACAGGTGTTTGGGTCCCAACAGTCAGCGATGGTACTGCCATCACTCGGGTCGGTGCCGCAACAGTATGGCACTCTAAGCATAGCATTCGGGCCTGTGCCGAGATTTACATTCGGAAGCGTTACGGCGTATGTTGTCGCAACATTGGGGTTTTGAGTGCTGGGGCCGCAGCAGCAGCCACAACCAAGTGCATTACAGTTAGTGAGCCCGTCGCTGGTTGCTTCGCCGCAGTCAGCAAACGGACTGTTTTTTGTTGAGCCACCACAGGTAATGCTGCAGTCAACAGCGCCAAATCTGTTAGGAAACGGACCTGACATGGTAACGTGATGAGCAAAGGGCCCCTGTATATCTCCGCTCGTGTTTCCACCGCAAGCTCCTGTCCCGCTAAAAGCATCCCCATCAAACTCTTTGCCGCATCTTCCGTTGTTGTTGAAGTCGCTGTTCCCAGCAACAATGTTGAAGGGGTCTACGTCCTGCACTGAGTTTTCCGGGTCTAGAACGTAAGCCCCGTTCCCTCTACAGTGAGTTCCGGTTGTAGTGTTGACTGCTTTGTTGCTGGCATCAGCGGGGTTACACCCAGAGCAAGAAGAACACCCTAGGTGGTATTTCCCTAAGGCGAATTCAGCAGAGTGGAAGTTGTATACGTTGGATATGTTTCCGGGTGAGTCGCAACTACCACAAGACTGATCGCACTCTACAGAGTCCAAGTAGAATCGGTGTTCGCATATTGCTTTGCACAAAGACTCTCCGCTGCTGATGGTGCCTGAAACTCCTCCGATCTTTGTGGTTGCATTTATGCCGTACCCTCCACTTCCGTAAAGAGGGATGTTTCCTGCGCAGTCGCGGACAAATAGGTTGTCGATGCCGTCAATGATGTTGCAGTCGTTGACCTGGCTAAATGGAGCCTTGAGATCAGTGATGGTGGCTGCAGTAACGACCAGCTCTCCCGAAGCAAGTGTCAGTCGTATTTTGACCCCGACGTACGGAGTAGGTAAGTTCTTCAGATTGCCGGTGCTGCTGTCGTAGTACGAGCTAGCAGTTGGGAGGGTGTCAAAGTAGTACGGGTCGCCCGAGGAGTTCTCTGCGAACACGACAGACAAGAATGCGTCTCGTCTTATGTACACCGCCCCGCAGTCAATGTCTGCGCAGCTGGTGCAGTTTGACCCTCCAATGCTTCTGCCTGAACACTCAAACTCAGAGGTGTCTGGGTTTACGGATCCGCAGCCTGTGTTGTTGGAGCCTGAGCCTTTGCCTGCTCGGTAGTCGTATGTGCTGCTGCAGCCGCACCCGGTTTCAGCAACACAGTCAGGGCACAGCTTGAGCTCTATAAACTCTGAAGCATTGTCTGAGCAGCAGCAACCTTGAAGGGATGCAGCTCGCTTGAGGCTACCGACCTCGCTGCTGTTGGTGTCGACGTCATGCATCAAGAGCGCACCTGTGTCGGTGCTGTCTCCGTCAACAAAGACTCGACGTCGAAGGGTCACTGTGTACAGACCGCCGCTGTGGTCACTAGGAAAGAGGTGCCGTCGTTTGAAACTTCAGAGGAGGGATTAGTAGGGGTGTCGAACAACAAGATGTTTTTCTTGTGGATCGTGATCTGACCGTTGCTAGAATTGTAGCTAACGTCAGTAACTACCTGAAGAGCGTTGGTTGCAACAGGGCTGGTGCCAGGTTCGCCTGGTTCTCCCTGCTCACCTTTCTCCCCTTTTTCTCCTCGGGGGCCTCTGTTTCCTTGAACACCCTGAGGTCCTTGCTCTCCATCATCTCCTCGAATCTGATTAAGAAACTCGCCTAGGTCAACACTTTCAGCAAACGGCCCATTCTGAGTACCCGACATCAGGTAAGGAACTCCCTCCGCTACGTTGCGTACGCCGAAGTTTTGGTTGCCTGGGATCAAAGATTGACCAAGTTGAAAGTCTTGTTCTTCCGGGGACCCTTGGGTGTTTCGAGATCCGAAGCCCATGTCTTACTCCATTCCGAGGCTGTAGATGTGGCGGTCTTGATTGTCGACGGTGTTCTTTTGGAACTTCTTGGGACTGCGCATCTGCATGTAGGAGAGGTTGTCCCCGATAGTCTTGATGGCTTTGCGGTACTCAAGTTGAAGGAACTGCATCTTCTTAGCAGACACATCCTTCATTACCCCTAGGTTAATAGCGGAGGCTGCGGCCACGCACTGCATCAAGGACTGGAACCCTTGCGGCACGATCTCGTAGTTCACGCCTGTAAGCGTGCCGTTGTAAGGCGCATCAAAAGCAACACGCGCTGTGACCAGGCCGGGGCCTGTGTTGTACGCAGTGTGAGTATCAATCACTCGCTCCTGAAGCATGGTGTTGCTACCTTGCTTAAGAATGCGAAGGGTGGCTCCGGAGTACGCGTGCGGTCGAGTATCAAGACCCCCAACTGCAGGGCTTGAAGAAAGGGTCAGGCTCTTGCCGTCCGACGCCATTGCACCATCAGTCGCGTAGTGGGGGAGAAAGTCACCGTTAGGGATGTAGAAGAGGTGCAGGCTGAGGGCCTTGTCTGGCTTCGGACGCACAGAAAGAAGGTTGCCTTCAAGTGACCAGTTAGGCCCTGATGGGTGGAACTGACCTTCTGGCTTGTAGTCTGCGATGATAACGTTGTCGCTGTTCATCTGAACAAGACGGAAGACCTCGCCTACGTTGGGCGGAAGCTGGTAGTACTCGGTACCTGACGCAATGGTAATTGCATGTCGAATCACAATGGGGTTGTCGAAGTTCAACGACAAACGAGACAGGACGTTCACCATCTCCGGCATGATGATGTTGCGAACCATAAAGTCATTGCTGTACTTGGAGGAGGGCTCATCCAAGTAGCCACGAACACGTTCGATAACGGTGTACAAGAAGGATCCGGAACTATGCATGGCTGTAGATCTTTCCGGACGTCATGTCCTTCAGCGCTTCTCTGGTGCTCTCTAACGTATCTCCGCCTTGCCGCGCCCCTACGAACGGAGCAGTCGCCAAGTTTCGATGGCTTTCATCCAAGCCCTTTTGCTTTGTCCACTTGAGCATGTCAGACTTTTCGTCCGATGACTCGTTGGCTCCCGCTTGCCGTTCCATGCGCGCCTCGTTAGCTTGGCGTTTCATGCGTGCCATCTTCTCGTCGATAGGCATACACAGAAGCTCTAGGAAGTTTAGGTCTAAGGGTTTGCGGTCAAAGGGGACGTCTTGTACGTGGAGCTCTACGCACCTGCGCTGGTTCTGGTTTCGCCATGCAGCAAAAACAAAACTGCCGTGCTCACGATGGTAATACACAAACAGCTCTGGGATCTTGACTGCCCGTCGAGCCCATCTAATCCACTCTCCGTCTGGCAAGACGAAGTGGCGTTCATCCATTTCTAGTCCGTCGTTATTTAACATGTCGCTACTCTAGCAAAAGACCCCCCCACCCGCGAAAGGCAGGGGGGTCCGAAAGGCAGGAGACCTTATTAGACGGTCTGATCTTGACCGTAGATACGGTCTTCAGTAATGCCGACCACCTTAAGTCCGGCAAACTGATCAGGACAAACCTGCATGCGCAGGTAACCAGGCATCTGGGATGCTTCGGTCACCATGTTCTTGCCGCCGGAGTTGGTGTAGATCGGCAACTGGTTGGTACCAGTACCGGTCAGAGCACCCGCCACGAACTCGAACGGAGCAAAGGCTGGGGCTTGGTCGAAGGACGAGGTCCCTGCGACACTTGGTGGCACATACTTCTTGTAGTTGCCGCCGCCCATTTTGAGTCCGTACATGGTTCCTTCTTCCACGTAGCAGGAGGTATAGCCGGTGTAAGACTTACCGTCCATCGAGAAGTTGAAGCCGGAGTTGAACTGGTCGTTTGCACCACCAGCGCTACCGCCTTCAGAACCTTGAGTGGCGAGCGAGGAGAGACGACCAGTACGGTCGAGGATCTCGCGGCCAATCTTAGTGGACTCGTAACCCAACCACACACCATCAGACGCAACAAGCGTGTCGATGGTTTGACCGTGCTTGGCCTTCGCAGCGTGGAAGCGGCGGAGGATTTGACGGAGTGTGTGCTCAGTAAGGAGTGAGCTGTTCAAGTTGCGGAAGAGCGACTTGTGCTCAGGCTTCTCGTTCACATTGATTTCTTCACCAAAGATGGATTCACCAGCGGCTGCTGCAGATGAGGAGCCTCCGACGGTACCGAGAATGGTGTTGAACATGGTGGAGGAAGCAGAGCTATCGCCACCCTTAAGGAACGAGTTGATACCGGCAATGTTGGTAAACTTAGCGCCGGAATCGGTGTAGTGACTATTAGCATGAACGATAACGTCGTTATCGGCAAGGGTGCTGTTGAAGTTGAAGTCGTTGGAGACAAGGCGCACCGTGTTGGTGATCTCGTCAACAAAGTCAACAACCACAGTTTGACGCACGCCGCCGGACTCGTTGCGACGAGTACCGCCGGTAGCAGCGCCACCTGAGGGGTTGTAGATATCAACTTGCATACCCACCATAAAGCGGTCAATAGCCTTGTTGCCTGGTTCGAACTCAGCGAAGTAGGGACCTGAGCCGCTATCAGTATGGCTAGTAACCGTGGAGATTACGTAACCATCATTCTGCGAGGTGTACCAAGAGTTACACAGGGTTTGGGCAATGTTGCGAGAGAAGCCTTCAAGCTTCGGAGCAACGATCTGACCGATGAATGCAGGAGAAGCTTCAGCTTGCAGTTCACCAAGGGTGAATGCAATGTTGGCCACCATGGTGCGCATAGGCAGACCGAAGCGATAAGGCTTCTGGTTCATGCCGTCAAGAGCATCAGGGAAGCTTTGGGTGACTTGTTGCTGGAACAAGCGCTCGCCAAAGTTCTCGTTGGTGGAATCACCGAACAGAGCGAAGTCATTACGGCTACGACCTTGTTCGAAGATACCGGTGAGGCCGCCCATAAAGACCTTAAGGATCTTGTATTCACGACCAAGAGCGTCCACTGGACCGACGCCCGTTGAGCTAGTAACCATGTTCTCCCAGATGGGGTCCACCCCTGGGAGCATGATGTCGACGTTTTTGTTGATCACATCTTCGATACGCTCAACGTGCGTATTAAAGAGTTGACCGGATGAAATCAAAGCAGGCATTTTCGCCTATCTCCTTTTTTTACAGCTTGGAATTACCGCCTGTCGAAACATCAGCCGCAATATCGAGCAAGGATTCTTCAGCGAACTTCCTAGCCTTGTCATAGACAGTGCCGGTTGAGTCCTTTCCTGGCTCGAACTTTGGCAGTTCGACGGGCTTCTTTTGATAAAACGCGGTTTGTCCAGAAGCTGTTTCCGGGGCCCGACCAAGTTTGTCGGGGTCTCCGATTACCGTCCGGTATCTATCTGCGACGGACTTCGCCGCAGTTTCTGAAGCAGTCTTGATAGTGCTGTCGTTGATCTCTCCCCCTGCGGATCGCACCTTGCGGAGCTGGCTGAGGGTTTCACGTTGGACATCTTCACTAATCACAGCCATACGCTCAGAGTGTCCTTCGTCTCCATGAACACGCTTGAAAGCATTGCTAATAGAGGAGAGGGAATCTTGAGACGTTACGGACGAGACTGCGTTTGTCAGTTTGGTTTGAAGAGCTTCAAGCCTAAGTTGCTTCTCTCGCTCCTCAACCTGTTCGAGTCTTTGGTTGAGGTGGTCTACCCGAGGGTCTTCCTTCGGGGCCTGTTCTGGTTGGCCGGGTTGTTCCTGAGGCATGTTTTGACCTGTCATGTTTCCAATGTACTCTTCGATTTGTTCTGGGGTGTAGCCCTCATACGTCATCACGTATCGAAGGTCTGCCTCCCGCTCCGTGGTCATGTCTCCTTGTTGCCGCATTAAGTTTGATGCTGCTTCTTGGTACTCACGAAGGTTTTGGTTGTCCCGAATGGTTTGAGCCATCTGGGCTGCGGTGTAAGTTTCTCCGTCAATCGTGACCTTTTGGTCTAAGTTCACCTCAGGTGCGGATTGCTCTGCTTGAGGTTGTTCCTGTTGTGGAGTTTCTACAGGCGCTGCTGCTTCTGTAGGGGTTTCAGTTTGAGTTGCTTCTTCACTCATCGTTGTCTAGCTCCTGCCATTTGGGGCTGTTGTTGTTGGGGCGATGGACGCCCTTGTTGTTGCATACGTTTCATGGCCGCTTCTTCAGGCAACGGCACGCCTTCCGGTAGAATGTTTCCGAGTCCCTGCTGGAGGAACTGTTTGTACTTCATAAACTCGTCTTGAACTGACGGGTCTGCCATGGCCATCTGGGGTCCGGCCATGAAAGATGTTAGAACCCGAAGCTGCAAGTTTGGTAATGCTGTGTGAGGGGTCAAAATGATCTCCCCCGGAGACTCTCCACTTCCGTAGAGCATCAGGCAGTTTTTGACCACCATCTCGTACGCCGCTCGTTCTTCCTCCATATAGATGGCGAAGTCCAACCCTTCTTGCAAAGAAAGCAGCATTAGGCGTATCGGGTCTTGGAATCCAGGAGCGGCATAGAGCTGCAGTGCTTCCTGCTTCCTAGCCACCTCAGACCGGGGGTTGGTCTCTTTGATTGTGATTCCGAGATTGGCAATAGTCGGCAAGGGGTTGTCTGCAAACGACACAAAGCCAGACTCGCCGTCAATGACTGCGCCTGCAAGGTCAAGGGTAAGGTTGTTGACGGGGATAGCTCTTCGGCTAAGTGCAAGTGCTCTAGACGCTTGCGTCAACATTGCTCGGTGGCTTTGGGAGAATGCCTTCTCGATAGACCTCATGGGGGTCATCATCAGTTGACGGTTCTTCTCGTCAAGGAAGCCAAGCCCCGCAGCACTGTCGACTCGACCCTTGTTGGCGACAAGGTCGCGGAACGGGTTGATCTGATCCATCAGCTGTTTGGCGTACTGAGCAGTCTTGCCTGGGAGGTCCCCCGAGTTTACAGGCGCGATGTTGAACGGGCGGAAGCCAGGGTCAATAGCGTCTGGTTCGTAGGGGAGAACACGGAGCCCTCGCCCGACGTCCCGAAGTGCAGCACGCTCGTTGAACTGTCCTTGGGGCAGTACAAGAATCCCGTACTGGTCGATATCGCGGATGTTATTGAAGAGAGCCTTGAGCAGCTTCTCCATCTCGCGGCTGATCGAGAACAGCAGATCAAACAGACCAGCGCCGTAGAAAGACCCTGTCTCAATAAATCTGGCCACCCCGATCGGGCAGTACACCTCAACATCGGTGTATTCCTCGTCGGTGATTACATAGTCTCCGGAGGTGACTGCATACCGGGTTACGGTGTTGCGGTGGCCAAGCATCCAGAGTTCACGAATACGAACCAGCTCGTATTGTGTTTCGGTAGGGTCACCGCCCTGACCGGTGTATCCACTGCCTCCGCTGTAGCGAAGACCTCCTGTGGTATTGCTGAGGCGGTCTGCGTAGTCCGAGTCGTCCTGCGGAGCAGCCCCTGCTTCAACGGAGAAGTAGAACAACTTCTCTTTGTTTGTCTTAATCTTGCGCCCGAACTTCTCTACCAAGTAGCTCATGGGCACAATGCGCTCACGGATTAGGCCACGCTGCTTGGTGTGATCCATCCCAAGAGAGGGGAACGCATACAGCTCCCGAGGGTGAACTACCTCAAGGTCAGCAGTCAAGCCGACGGTGGGGGAGTCAACCACGTGTCCTGCAATACCGCAGCACCCACAGGTAGCAAGGATGTGGGCAAACTCGGTAAGAGTTTCTTCTGCTCGGTCACGGGACACCATGGCATCTGCAATGACTTGGGCAATAGAGCGATCGCGGACTTGGGAAAGGGAGGACCCTGACCTAAGAATCTTGGGTCGTACGTCCATGGCGGACAATACACCGACAACCCGGTCAATAGCCGACAGAAGTTCCTGGCTCTGGAACTCCATATTCCCATCCTCATCGAGGTGGTGCGGCTGGAGCAGCCCAGTCTCTGGGTCAAATACGTCAAAGCGCCGAGCGCCGTTTAGGTAATACCACGCCAAAGACCACATCGTGTACCGATAGGAGTGGTTGGCTTCTTCTCTCTCAATGTGTCGGTCGATAACCTGACAGAGAGAGGCCTTATCCTTGGTTAGTGTGTAGGTATCCTCAGGCATCGTCCTTGTCCGTATTCGCTGCTGCCCCTCTAGGGACGTAACCCGGAGGCACGTAAGTACGAACGGCCTCTACGTTAGGTAGATTCATATCCTCCTGCGGTCTATAAGAGGCAGGACTTTGTAGGGGAGCTTTTTGCGGCACGGGGGTGCCCACCACCTCAGCTCCCTTAATGCTGTAGTAAACCTCCATTACGCGCTCAAAAAACGCAAGAGGTACCACCACGTGGTTGGGGTGGATTTGTAGCTCAGACTTTGCTTCTTCCATCAGGCTCCTGCTTTCTCTGCATCAAAAGGGCCAAGTCGTCTAGAGATAGGTTTTGTAGGGGGAGACCAAAGAGGATGGGGTTTCCGTGTTGGTCATGGGTTTCCCCTTGTCGAAGCTTCTCTATTACAGACATGTCTTCTAATTCTTCTTGGACTGCCTTTCCGGGCTTGCCTCGAATGATATACATAGACATAGAAACAGTATCAAGTTCGTCGTCATGCTGCAGGCCCCCATCACGAGCTTCTGGGTTGAACTGCTCAATCTGGTCTACCAAGGCGCGCCAAGGTTTACGGTTGCGATCACGTAGAGGGATCTTAATTTTGCCGTAGTCAAACCGTCGCAAGAGAGCGGCAATCTTTGCCGACTTGGAGGTCATGCCTGGGTTGAACTTCTTGATACGAGGCAAGTGGTTTACGTTTGCCATGTCAGACGCTCGGGTGCTGACGATAGAGTAGAGGGTGTCGTAAACGCTAAGCCCTTCTTTGATGCCCTCAACATGAACTGTAGGGCAACGCCACTTGTCGGCCATCTGCAGTACAGCGTCAATCAGCTTTTGCTGCTGGCACTGTTGCGACCACATGTCGAAAACAAACAACTCGTTCTCTTTGTTGACTCCCATCAGGGTGCACACTTTGGAGTCAGAGTCTTTGGTAGATGTGTAGGAGGTGTCGACCGCCATAAACAACCGACAGGACGCAAGAAGAGAACCTAAAGTTTGTTTCCGAAGATCATCATTTGTGTGCCAGCACACCATAGTATTTGAGTTATGTGGATCGACGTCGAACTCTTCATCAGGCTCCTCAAACCAATATCCGTGCTTCTCCTCTTCTAGGTTCGGGAAGAAGACTTCGTCACCCCGCCCAGGCTGAGCCATGTATTCAGAGAGGTAGTTGGCAACCCCAATGGTCTCCTTGATTTCTTCGAGTGACACGCACTTTTTGAAACGCTCATCTTTGATTGCCAAGAGGTCACGTTCTGCTGTCGTTGCTGGCCACATGTCTGGCCAACAGCTTTTGGGGTTTCCTTGCTCATCTTGATACTCCGATCGGATAATGATGCGGTCCCACTTGTTGAACCGAGGGTCACGTGCTTTGCCTCCCTCTACGTCCATAGCGTGGAATGCATAGTGCCGGCGAGACACAAAGGTCGCAAGCCAGCGTGCACCGCAGCCCGCACGCATAACCATGGGAAGAACGACTTTGAAGAGCAGCTGATCCATGTACTCACGGATGAGTGACATAGAGGTCGAGGCCTTCGGGTCATACTCGGGGTCGTCCAATACGTAGAGGCGCGGACGACCACCACGTTGCTTTGACTCCGCAGAGATACAACGCAGCGATGATCCGTTCATAAGCTGCATGTACGTATTGCCGTAGGGTGCCTCGCCTCGTTTGGGGGCTAGGCGACCG
>Ga0098043_1000270_pt1 | contig 17976 bp, 11 predicted proteins | sample 9B_taG_FD_92581 | JGI IMG/M metagenome (GOLD analysis project Ga0098043, IMG submission 92581) | Marine viral communities from the Subarctic Pacific Ocean - 9B_ETSP_OMZ_AT15188_CsCl metaG | ecosystem: Environmental > Aquatic > Marine > Oceanic | place: Subarctic Pacific Ocean | collected 2015-01-10 | reverse complement strand
ACATTATCCAATACTTGGAAACTTCACAGTACAACGCATTACCATCTGGTGGTACAGTAGCTGTAGGAATCGAAGCGATGAACCGTCGTCAAATCGAAACCTTCATTGCATCTGAAGCCATTGCCGAGAAGGAAGCGGTTGCTTTTGACATTACCAAAACTGCTGACGGGGATAAGATGATTCACGTTGTTAAGGCAGATTCAAATGATGCAGATCGAACTGCATTTGTTGGTATTGCTTTGGCTGCTGCTGCTGCTGCCGGTGACACTATTGACGTTTGTATTGCTGGCTTATGTCAAGCAAAAACAGATGGTAGTGTAACTAAAGGTTCTGCATTGGCATTGTTTACAACTGCTGGCGAGTTAAAAAATTACGCTAACTCAGATGTATTGCCACCTGTTGCATATGCTTGCGCTGATGATGACGTTGATGTTGCAACTGTGATTGTAATCAAGCAGTTTTAATCTAAGATTGAATGAAAGACCGAAGGGTGGGTGTTGCACCCGCCCTTTTTTGTTGAGGTAAACATGGCTAATTTAGAACAACTACGACAAAAAGTTAAGAATATAACGGATTATAGTCCTGAGCTTCAACAGTTTAACAATCAACTTGATGACCTAATAAATGATGCGTACTATTGTATATGGACAATGAAGCGTTGGAACTTTGCAACAAAGCTTAGTGTATTAAGATTTCATGTAGACATCACAAAAAATACAGACTTAGGTAATGCAGCAGCTGGAGTAACTGAGGTTAAAGCTGTAGTTAATCAGTCACAAAGACAGGTTGTGTTTGATACAAGTATTGATAGATTAATTTTTTATAAAGACCAGTGGGAAGGGCAACCTATTGAAATAGACAATATGGAGTACACTATAAATAAGGTCATATCAGGTACTACTATATTATTAGACAGGTCTTTTGAGGGACCAACAAGTACAAAAAACATTGGTTGGAGAATTAAAAAACGATGGTATGATTTACCAAAAGACTGTTTGGAACTGCTATATCTAGGACATAGAGATTACCCGTATGTAAGTGCTACAGGCTCACAAAACCCATATGGCAAATCGACTGCTATTTTACCAAGACGGGAAGAAGAGCTTAATCTTAGAACAGATTATGAAATGGGATACGCAGAAGCATACATACCATCACCAGCAAAACTTACTAGACCTGGTGAAAATTTAAGTATTGCAGAAACAGAAATAGCTGGAGCTAACCTAGCATCAGGAACACATTATGAAATTTGTTATGCGTTTGTTAAAGATGGAAAGGTAGGTGCTCTTTCAGATTCAGCAATACATAAGTTATCTGGCAATAATAAAGGTTTAACCGTAACATTTACCTCATGGAACAATGATCCTATATTTGCTGAAACATTTAATCATACGTGGCAAATACCAGATGAATGGGAAGGACATCGTAAAGTATTGTTTTGGAATCAAAACTTTGACCCAGCAACAGGTGAACGCAAAGGATTACCGTGTTGGACAGCATTGGTAAATGGTTTAAACAACACAAGTAGTGCTGTAAATGATCAAAACTATATACGACCAGTTAATGTAGAAGATACAAGCTCAACCTACGTTATAAAACAAACCTCACAGTTTAACAACAAAGCACTGCGATATATTGAAATAGACGGGCAACATCAACAAGTACGTCCATATCCAAGAGTAAATGGATTTGATTATAGTTTGAATCAAATAAAAGATGCTAATAATCAACTATTACAACCAGAAGATTTTGTACGAGAAGGTGTTATAAGGTATATGGTAAAGCCTATACCACTGTGTATTAAAACAGATGTTCCTAATATGCCATATGAGTTCCATCAACTTATAGTTTACAAAGCACTCGAAGACATATATTTAAAACTAGGGCAGCAAGGATTGGCAACTACATACGAGCGCAAGTATCAAAAAGAGGTTTCACAACTAGCCAAACGATATGTAGATAAAATAGATTTGCGTGTACAAAGAGGGCAGTTTCAGCTAGGACAAGCACCGGCAGTATTTGATGGTAGTACATTGCGGAGAATCACATGAAGCCACAAAGGTTAAAAAGATTTGTCCCGTGTGCTGGTATTAATCAGGTGTTAACACCACTAATTGGTGATGCAAACACTATTAATAATTGTCGGTATGTATCTGAAGGTGGATGGAAAGCCAACGTCGGATTTGAGTCATGGTGGCATATACCATCGTCATGGACCATTACCAGTGCAACAGCTACAAAATACTTTACTGAAAAGGTAGATGCTGTTTACCAGTGGAAAAGACAAGGCACAAATGACATTTATACTTTTATCGAACAGGGTGGTAAACTGTATTATGCTCTTGGTAACAAAGGACAAGGTGCAACGTATACGGGTACATTTTATGAAAATGATTTAGTAACTATTGATACTGATCGGTACATTCCTAAGCTTGGCGATGTAGGTAGTCAATTTGTAAACTTAGGACAACATGTTCTTATTATAAATGGACGTGATAGAGCAATACTATTTAGTGGTGATCAAGTATATCGTAACTTTGGGTTTGTATTACAGACTCCAAGTTGTGACCCATTAGATGTAGCTACTGAGTATCAGAACAATAAGGTGTTAAGTGGTGGTGCTGCAGTTGCTTTTAATCCAGTTAGTCAATATGGGTTGGGATATATAGAGAAAGATTCAGATGGTGACCGTGTACAAACTCAATACACGTACAACTACAAAATGACAATGATTTCAGACTTGGGTGCTGAGTCACCATTGAGTGCTGCACAAAGTGTTTCATGGTCATTGCCTACAGGTAGCCCCGACAAACGATACGGTGTTGCGCTTGACTTGCCTATTGGTCAAGAAGGTGTAGTTGCAAGGCGAATTTATAGAACAAAAGAAATTAATACAAATGGAACTGTGTATTATTTTGTTACTCAAATAGATGAAAACAGCAGTAGATTTTTTATTGATGCGTTTCCAGATAAGTACCTTGTAGATCAAGCTCCATTGCGGTCAGAAAGTTCAGCAATTACAACAGATTGGAAGTTTGGTGAAGTGTGGGACAATAGGCTTTGGTTAGCTGCTGGTAGCAGAATAATTTATTCAGACCAAGGTATATTTGAGCAGTTTGGAGCTTTGGCTTACTTTGATTTGGGTAACCAAACTGGTGGTGACATTACACAATTAGTCGCGTTTTATAACAATCTGATTGTTTTTCGTGAGACTGCTATTAATATAATTAGTTTTGATACAGATAATTACAACATAAGCACTATTACAAATACGCTTGGTACAGTCGCTAGCAAAGCAGTTGTAGTTATACCTCAGTTAGGTGTTGTCTTTATTAACGAACAAGGCGTGTGGATGCTCTCAGGAGGTTTAAATGGTGGTGCATCGATAAGCATGCAGAAAATAAGCAAGCCTATTGACAAACTGTTGCGTAGAGTCAATCACTCTATGATGCACAAGGCTATTGCTGCATACTCTTATCGAGAAAAGGAAGTGTGGATGCACCTGCCCACAGACGATTCGACTACACCTGACTTTGGATATGTGTTGCATTTAACACCATCTACGCCCTTATGGTCTATACGTACAGACTTAGAAACACCAACCAATAGTTATTGGTCTGCAATGACTACAACTATCAATGGGTACTTTTTATTAGGAAATGACCCTAGCTGGACACCAGCACTAGACGCTGAAACTAATAAGTTGGGTCCGCTTCAAATTATGACTGCTAGTTCACATTGGGGACAGTCAGGAAAAATTACATCATTTGGAGATAATGTTACACTTGCTGTAACTAATACAACCCACAATGGGCATCAATGGGAAAGTGCATGGTACAACTCAAATGAAAATAGTGTAAAAGTAAGGTACTACAGTATTGAGTTGCGCATTATATCTTATGGTGACAATGGCTTTGATTTCTTTTATGGAGTTGATTATTCCTATATTGAAAATGCTACAACAGTTCAAAAGCAAGCAAAAAGTGAAACAGTGTTTACTATTAAGGAAGATCCTGTATTTGGTCCAGCAGATTTATCTTTAACAAAAGTTCCTTTTACAGTGAACTCAAGCAAGATAGCTGAAGGGAGATTAATTACTTTAAGATACGATGTAAATACTGAACTATGTGATCAATTTAAGTTTGGTGTTAGAACAACTAATGCACAACAATGGCACTTACTTTCATTTAATATGCTTACAGACGCTGTTGCATTACCAGCATTAAACCAGTCTACCAAGGTAATGTGATGAAAGTATATACACAAGTTGGACAAAAAGATAACGATCAAGTAAAGCCGGAAAACATAAACGACAATACTCGTACTGTAATTAGTGAATACAATGGTAAGCTAGATGGGCAAAACTTCCCTGTACAAACTATAGATAAATTAAAGTTAGCACCTTCTGTTTTAACATCTCAAAGCACTGCAAAAGTATTTGCTTTTAAACACATAGGGCAAACACAAGATTATCATTATGTTAGAAGATGGAACACATACGAAGGTAGCAAAACTATACATCAGCCATTAGTAACATTTGACCTGCAAGCAGAAAACTGGTCTAGTGGATGGAATGACTTAGTAAATATAGATGCAGATTACGAAGGGGTTGTTTTACAGTTTGATGCAAAAAATGGAACACTCAGTGGATGTTTTGATATAAACTTTAGACATGGCTTAGATGTTATTACAAACAGCTCAGGAACCGACGTAGCTTTTGGACAAGATTGGTGGTCACGATGGGGTTTGTTTTGTAACGATATATTGATTGCAGAAACAGGTAGAGTGTATCCAAGATTGGCAAATTTAAGTGTACCTTTTAAGTTTTTGGTTGGTTCGCAACCTGTAAGGTTAGAATTGAAATGGCAAACTATTACTACAAATCCAGAGGATGACCTTGGTGTAGATACAAATCCAAGCTCAATAATGGAAATATATGGCGCGTCAATATGGACTTGCAACACTAAGAGGTAAATATGGGTAGAATAGCAAACCAGTATTTTGAAGGTGGGCAAGCACCAACAGCAACACAGTTAAATGCTGTGTATAACAGTGTTGCAAGTGATAGTATAAAGGATGTCAACTTAGATACAGAGTGGGCGCAACGTATTCATTTTAGTGATAGCAATTCTATAACAAGCCTATTTACATTTGATTATGATGGAACATCAGATTGGAATACAACAAATACAGCATTTGCAACTATTGAAAATGTTGCTGGTACTCCAAGCAAGGTTCTACCAAACTATACAACACACGGCAACGTAGTTGTACGAGTTCAAGCAAGTGGACTTGTAGCTGTAACTGCTTTAAATACCAATGATGGTAATGGTACACTGGCGCAAATAAATAATAATACGTATGCATTTCGTTTATTAATGACTATAAACGGTGGAGGCTCGACAGTAGATATAGCCAACTGTACGTATAGCTTTACACCAAAAGGTGGATTTACTACTACAACATCTCCAACACAATTAAATATGAACTTTGTAACAATTGCATTTAGTGGATTGTGCACCTTACCAGCAGCAAGTGTTATTGATTCAATAGAATTGCAAGCTTGTGTTGGTTTGACTAACAATTCAATAAACATCAGACACAATCATATACAAGCAATTGTAGTGGAGAACTAATGGCATTTGTTAAACCATTTACATATGTAGACGGAGCAGTCTTAGCAGCCACTAATCATGCATTAAATGAAGATGCACTGAGGGAATATGTCAATCAAGAAGTTATCGCCGCTGATGTATCTGCAGACACTATTGTTGGAGAGAGTATTGCTACCCCTCGTATTATTACTACTGTACAAACTAGTGACTTTATTTCTAAAACTTTACAGGGTGTATCAAAAATACGACTACCACAAGAATACTCTTGGTTCACAGCAACCACTAAGAGCGACAATCAAACAAGTAATAACATTAAAGATTTTCAATCGTTAAATAATACTGGTGCTGAAGTTATTATCTATAAAGATAATACAAAAGTAATGATAACCTTTTATGCAAAAGCTGTTGGACAACTAAACAGTACAGTTACAAGAGGTCCAGGTAATGGCAAATGGGATAATAAGTTTTTACTTCAGTATGAGAAAGATGGAATCATAACACAATTTTCTGGCAGTAGATCCTATGTTTGGGAAAATTTTAAAGGACTTAATGGTAGTGGTATAATAGACCCTGGTGCTGAAGAGAATGCGTGTGGCCATCGCAGCGTTATGATGACTCGTATGTTAACATTAAGTGCAGGCAGATATAAGTTCTCAGTGGCAGTCAATTCCAAAGTTGAGAAGGGACAGATTAACTGTCAAACATTTACAATAGAAACATTTCATGTATAGGTGACATATGCCAGCTTTAACAACAGCAGCATTAGCTGCATTACCAATAGCAACCAAAATGGCTGGAGCAAGTGCTGCTGGTGCTGCAATCAAAGCAATACCAGGATTGTTGCCTACAAAAACTGGTCGGGCAAATAGAAAAAGACTTAAAGAACTAGAACGTCTTGAAGAAATGGGCATGCTTGGTCTTACTGATCGTGAAGAAACAGCATTGCGAAATAGAATGAGTGGTGGTGTAGAACAAGCACAAAGGCGTGCCGATGCTGAAATGCGTAGATTGTCTGCAAATACAGCACAACCTCAACTGCAGATGCAACGAGCACAACAAGCAGCACAAGGCAGACAAGACATGGAGTCACGCATTGCTCAAGAAATACTACAGCTTGATTTGCAAAGACAAGCTCAACAAGAGCAAGAACTTAGAGATGTAAGAGCCGCAGTTGACGAAAAGAATCAAGACATGATGGCATCTGCATTATCACCAATTCAAGCTGGTTTAGAAGGTGGTATACAAGGTATGACAATACAGCAGTTGTTTGGTACAAATATGACACCTGAACAAAGAACTGCAGCAGTTGCAGAAAAAACAGGTTTAACATCAGATGAAGTAGCAAAAACCTTTCCAAGTGTAGCAACAGATGGTTTGTTTCCGCAAGGTGCTAGTATGCCAACATTAACACAAAATTTAAATCAACAAGGTAGCGGTGAAATACCTAATATAATGACACCTGGTTTAAGTTTTGAACAATTTAAACAAGCACAACAAGGTCCATTACCAGGTTTTATGACAAAACCCATATCACAAATGACACCTGAAGAACTTGCAATGTTTAGTATGATGGGACCACAAACAATACAACGTACACCTGGTCGTTTTGACGTATTAGGAGGATAAAATGGCATTAGATAAAGTCGGTGGGACGTATATTATTACAGGTACCAAAGTTAAGCCTGGTACTACATCTACAGGACAGTCATGGGCAAATCTTGTTACACAACAAAAATATCAGTTGTGGCAAATAGCCAATGCTGAGGCTGCAAGACGTATAAAATTTGAACAAATGGATGCGCAAAGAAAGCAAAAAATAGTTGATCAAATGCGATTGGATTTAAAAAATCAACAAAATGAAGCTCGTGATCAAATAGCAAACCTACAACAATTACAGATTGAAGATTTAGCAAAGCAACAAGCTAACATTGTAAAAGAGGCAAATAGGCGAGGACGACCACAAAGAAGAACTACCTCCAGAGGTACAAGTAGTGGACCTAGAGTAGATTTAATAAGTGCAGAATCTAAAATGGCAAACAACGTATCAGCTGCGCGTGGTGAAATTGACGCAATTTTGGAGCAAATTAGCGGTGATGACAGTGTTGCTGCACAAGCAACTATGATGAATCAATTTGCTCAAGGTAGAAATTTACCTTTAGCAGAACAACAGGCAATAGATCAGCTTGGACCAGCTGCCGAAACTTACATAACTCAACTTCAAAATGCTTATAGAAATTTAGAAAATGCCAATTCTACATATAATGAATATCAAAGATTATCTGGTAGAACAGAACAAGATACACTAGCACAAAAGAAAAAATTTATTCAAGATAGAATGACTGGTGGTAGTGGATCCGGTAGATCTACAACTACATATTATACAAAACCAGGAAAGATACAAGCAGAACCAGTAGTTGATAGAACACCAGCAATAGAAGCATTAGAACAGAGATTAAAAAATCTTGAAGCGCAGCAGCTTGAGTTGCAAGATGTTGAAATACCTGTTGGTGATGAAATTGAAACTACGCGACAAGTCCTAGGTAGTAAGTTTGGTATAGGTGACAGACGATTGCCTGAGGGGGCAGTAATGCAACAACCAATACAACAAGTCCAGCAACCAGCACAACAGGCGCAGCAACCAGCACAAGAAGCGCAGATGGAAGCACAGCAAGCTCAAATGGAAGCACAGAAAGCACAACAACCAATAAACAACATGTCTGCTATAGATCGTGAAATACTAGAATTGGTTGCAGAGCCTGAAGATATGGAAACAACACCACCTGTTGAAACAGTTTCTACGCCGGTTAATAGAAGAAGATCAAGAACACAAGGTGCAACAACAGCTACACCACCAGCTACACCACCAGCTACACCACCAGAAGAGGCTAATAATATATCTTTTTTAGAAATGCTAAATAATTTAGATGAGCCTGACTTATTAACTCCTCAGCAGCAATACATGGCACCTTTAGAAGGTAGGTTAGGTGCAGCTCAATATGACCTACCGCGGCCCTTTGAATTATACACAGAGTACGCCAGTAATAGTGATGACGTAGAACAGGAACTTCTAAATGAATTATTGCCTCAAGAAAGTCAACCGGCAGATGAATTTAGTGAAGTAGAAGCAGAAATGAAAAAAGCTAAAGAGTCAAGAAATCCACAACAAATAGAAGACACTGCTGTCAAAATGTTATTACGTATTAAATACTTAAACGAAACAGATCCAAACGAATATAATAAAATTAAAGATTTAATTGTGCTTACCACACAGGAAGTAACAAATCCTAAACAAGCCGTGATTACTAAAACAGTACAACAGCTTGAAAGGTATGACGAACTTACAGCTGATAGACTTCAATATGAATATAAAAAAAGTAGAAGAGGTACGAACAAAGAACAAGCTCAAATAGTGTTAGATTTGTTTAGTGGAAGTGAAAAACCTCAAGTTTTATATAGAAATGCTGTACAACAAATAAACGACCTTGGTGCGGTATATCCAAAAAGGACAAAAGAAAAAATGATTGAAATGGCTGAAATAGTCCAAATATATAAACTACGTTCAAGTTGAGGTATGGAATGGCAAAGCCACCTAAAACAGAAGCAGAAGCAGAACTTGAAATAGCAAGAAGATTAAGAGAAACACCACAGCTAGAACGTCAGTTGTATATGGAAATGATGAGGCTTCAAGACTCAAGTGGACAAAGCGTATACACAGCAGAGCAAATAGACAACGAAATTAATCGATTAAAAAGTCTTTCGTTTACTCAAGGCTATGCTCAAGATCCAGCTACAATAGCATATGAGGCATCAAGCGTAGCTGAACCAGCACAAAGTGTAAACCCAAATAAAAGTGATACGCAAAAATTACTTGATGCTTTTTACAAACAGGTCAGTATACCTGTTGATAAAAGACAAGGTACGATACGTGGTGCATTCGAACAAACGGTGAATCCACGAACATTTACAACTTTGTACTTAGAGAGTCTTATAAATAAGGGTGTAGAACCTAACCAAGCGGCAACGTACACTGTAGGTTTAGAATCTGTATATGATTATTTTATTAATGAAGGTAACAGTCGTGAAGATAGTTTGCGAAAAGCATTAGAAACTTCTAAAAAATTACAAGATCCAAAGATTTTAACTAAATTACCAAAGATTGATGAAAGTAAAGGTCAAGGTAAAATAGATTTTTCAGACCCTTCAACTTGGATTCAAAAGCAATTTACAACAGGTAATTTGCCAGACCTTTCACCAGAAGAAATGGCTTATTTTGATGGTATTAGAGAACAACAATTACAACAATATAGACAACAATTTGATGAAGCTTTAAAAGACAATCGTAAACAGTTGCACACATTAGTTAAAGTCAATGGCTATACGCAAAATGTTCCAACTGATGTCTTAATGTTTTTACAAGAAAACTTACCGTATACTTCAAAAGATTCGTATATAACTCAAAACGAATCTTTAGAAGATGCTATTCGAAATAATACTATAGAGATTATAAATGAAGGTGAGGAATACGAAACAAATCTAACAAACATAACACGTCAAATGTTATCTGAGGTACAAGCACGTGACTATGTTGGTAAGAATAAAGACAATTGGTTTTTGGATCCTGAATCTAAAAAGCATGTTTTGGAAAATGCAGAGGATTTTTATTCAGACTTTGATTTACTGTTTCATGATACTATTACAGGTGGTACTGTTGAAACTCCATTAATGCAAGCAATACGCACACTTATAAGTCCATTTACTGTACCGTACGGAATATATGCGCCAGTTGCAAACTACGGTATGGAGATTATAGGTAACTATGTTGCTACTCCTATATCAAAAGCATTAGGAGGTTTAGAACAAGATATAACAAAAGAATTCGATGTAGATTTTGTTGACGACGATAAATTTGCACAAAGATTATATCAAGGTAGTGATCCATCATTAGAAGCAATCTTATCTATACCAGAAGACATTGACCGATTAGAAGAGAAACGGCAACAGTTTTTAAAAGAAACAATGCCTAACTATGCAAATGTAAATGATACTGTGGTGGGACGTATAGCTGAAAGTGTTGCACGTGGTGGTGGTATTATGTTGGGTGCACTAGATGTAGCTGAGGTTAACGAATATGATCCAGCTACAACTGGAATAACCGCATTAGCTGGTTTATATTTTGATTTTAAAAATCCAATTGATCATGCAGTATTTGATTCAATAAGAGGTGGATTTACTGCAGTCAGAGCAGCGAAATTAAACAAGGCATTTGATTCAGTAAATTTAGGTACAGCCAAATCATCTAACATTGTAGATTTAGCTGTGCAGGATGCTATTAGATACCAGTTAGCAGATGATAGGCATATTGGAAAGTTGGCTTATAAATTTGTACCTAAGAGCTACAAAGCCAAAATAGGTTCAATAGATGATGTTCAAGATATACGAAACTTACAAGCAGTAAAAGTTAGACACAATCTTGAAGCATATGAAGAGTTTCTTGATGTTACAAGTGCAGCACGAAATACAGCAAATAGAAATATAGATACTGTTTCACAAGTTCTTAGTAAATTAGATGAAAGTCCGGATTTACAAAATACAAGTGTATACAGAATTATAAGTCAAAATGCAGATAAAACACCAAAGCAGATAAAAGATCTTTTAGAGAGGGGGTTTATAAATGCTGATTCTGTGCCGTCATTAAATAACTATAAAGAGCTACGTAATGTTTTTAAAACAATTGAAAATCGTCCTAACCTATCAGTTGAACAAATAGCTAGTCAACTTAAGTCTAACTCTCAGTTTTTTAAAAACCCAAAACTTGTCAAAGCTATAGATACATTAGAAGATATAACCACAAACAGATATGGAACCAATGTAAAACTAGATGCAAAAAAATTAAAAGCAATACAAGATATATATAGGCATAGAGCCTCTATGATGGCTATGGCTGACCTTATGCCTGGGGTTGGCAAATTACCAAAAATACTTGCTGTATCTAAACAAACCTTTGTGAATCCTAAGCAAAGAGACAAGATTATGGATGTGTTATCTAAGCAAAAAGATACACAAGTTTTTATGAAGGCTATGGCTCTTAATAACAGTGAGGTTGCACGTGTCTTAGGTACTCAAATAGATGCCGACTATTTTAGAGGAGCCTATATTTTTGACAAAGATAAAAACAAAATGATTTATAAGACAGTAACTCAAGATTCTGATCAAACTGTAGTACCACTTATTGGTTTAGCTAAAGAAGAAAAACAAATACTTAGGAACGCAATTATAACAACTCCGTTGCGAACACCAGTAAAAGCTAGAATGTTGGATGATTTAAATAATCGTAACTACATAACAGTAGACAACTGGAATAATCTAACTGAAAAGAAAATAGATAATATAGCTGAACAACTTCAAATGGGTATGAAAGAAGCTGATATAAACAGATTGAGTAGTAAGCAATTAGCTAGTTTGAATGAAGCATTTGGACACGTTAGTAGAGGTTCATTACTTGAAGCTATTGGACAAGCAAAGGATAGAGTAAAGAACGCACAAGGATTAAAAAACAAACTTAAGGTTTTACGCAGAAAAGAAAACATAGTTGATTCATCGCTTCCGAATTCTTTTTTTGCATTAAAAGAACAGCAAATACTAAGAGCTTTACCAAATGAAATCAATACTGCTGTTGATAGAATACCAGAAGTAGTTAGTGAAGTACTACGTCGCCCACTAGAATATAATTATAAAGGTAGTCTTGACCCTAAAAATAAAACAGCTGGTATTGACGCACTGCAAACCTTTGTTGTTGGATTAGTGCAAGCAAGTGATGCTGGTAAGCTTGCACAAAGCAATCGTTTGGCAGACATGCTTTATTATTTTGTAAACAACTTTGTATTTTCACAAGAGTTAAAACCCAACAGAAAACTTGTGGATCAATTCTTTTCACCTAATAAAGTGTCTATTGTTGATGACTTTTTAACAAATGAAGGACAAACAGCACTAAGAAATATTGTCGAGCTACAAGTGCCAAAGATTATAAAAGACCCAACCAAGTTGACTGAAATACTTTTGGACACTTCTAATACATGGTTTCAAACATTATCAAATCCAAAAAAGATGAAAGAGCTACAGTATATAAGTGAGTATACAACAGTTAAAAGTATCAAGTTTTTTATGGACGACATAGCTGAACAATTAGATGAGGTTGTACTTAACCTTTATCAGTATAAGACGGTTCAAGAAGCACAGATTAAGATGATTAATGAAATAGCCATACCTAACTTGCCAGAAATGGTATTGTCAAAACTTAGGGGTAATTTAAAAATAGACAGATTTCAGTTTAATGATCTTATTAAAAACTACATGTCTTATAAGTTAGGTCCAGCTAGACCGTCATATGCAGAAGAAGTTGAGTATATGACAAAACTTTTAAATGGGTTTGTAAGGGATGTAAAGCTTCAGTCACCGGAACTAAATACTACGTTTAAAAGATTTAGAAGTACATTAAAAAGCAATATAGCACAGAATGCAAATAAGTATTTTACTGAACAAACTACCATATTAAATAAAAGAATTGATGCTCGTAAAAAGGCATTTATAAAACAAATTGACTCAGCTTTGCAAGATGCAAAAGACAAAAAGTTTTCAATTACAAAAGTAAAAGGACCAACAAAAAAACAACGTGCAAATGCTGTAAAAACATTTAATGAACGTGCAAAAATAATAAAATCTAAACGAAGCGAAGGTTTGGAAAGGCTTAAAACACAAGCTATTGACTCAGTAGATAAATTGAAAAAGGAACAAAAGGATTTGCAAAAACTTTTAGATACAGGACAAGATGGTGATTTAGTAAACTTGTTCAGAAGTCTAGAACAACAGAATGTTATATCAATAAGAAATAAAAAACTTGATGAAGTTTTAAAAATTATGAAAACAGAAGATGCTAAGTTTTCAAACTTTGATCCAGCAGTTCACGAAATACTAAAATACAGTGAACAAGTAGCTAAGAACAATGATCTTTATAGATCAGAACTTAGTATGAAGCAAATAGATAAAATGTTAAAAGATATATTTTCACCATCTAATCGTTTTGGACAAGCGTTCTTTGGTAAGAAAGCCTTTAAAGAGTTTGAAGCTACATTTAGAACTCGTGGTACGAAAGGCATACAAGATGCAATAGCAATCTTAGCTAAACAAAAGGATGTAAAGAGTGGTGAATTTTTACTTAAAACCGCTACTAAATATGCGTCATATATTAAGCAAGTTATTTATACATTGCTTTTACGTTTACGTCCAAGGTTTATTGGTACAAATGCCACAACTGCACAGGCTATTATTTTTCAAAACATTGGCACTTTTGTAAGCCCACAAGCATTAAAACTAGGAACAGAAATAGCATTCTCTTCTGGTCGTCAATTTGTTAGACCACCAAAAGCGATAATTGAGGGCTTTCAAACAGCAGTAGGTGGTTCAACTACAGGACAATCAAAGTTTTATCAGATAGCTGTAACAGACAAAGCTGGTCGTTCTTATACTCATGGGCAACTGTATCAGATGGTGCATGCTGCTGGTATTCGAACAGACCTAAGTATAACAAATGATGTTAATTTAATAGAAAGAACCTTAAAAAAACTAAGGCAACCAGCTAATCAGTTTATGGGTTTAAATATAAAGAATCTTGTGAGCCGTGGTATAGATACAGTAGCTGACTTGCCAATTACTACGGATATGGCATTTCGTATTGGTGTGGCTATTGATTCTATACAGGCTGGTAATAGTGTAGATGAAGCTGTTAAGATGGCAAAAATAAGTTTGTTTGACTACAACAAGCTTTTAAAATTTGAACAAACATTAGCTAACTTTACTATATTCTACAATTTTCAACGACAGAACTTAACGACAACACTAATGGGTCTTACAAATCCTCAACGTTTTGTTGAACTAACTAAGTTTATTAGAGGAACAAAAGATATAGGTAATATGCAAAGAATTAGTAATGATGGACGAGTTTTTCCATACAATGCTACTATGCCAAATTACACTAATACCCGTAGTTTACTTAGTCATGTAAAAGAATATGCAGACCGAGATGTGTATTTGTTTGCACCACCGATGCCGTTGTTAGAAGCCACGGCTATGATAAGTCAATTCTTTGGTATATTTACAATGGGGGGTACCAGCGACGAAACAATATCAGAGTATGCGCAAAGGCTTTTGCATCCAGCAATCCGTCAATTATTTCTAGCAAATGTCCCTGACAAATTCAATCGCGACGATAGTGTTTCACCTGAGTTGGTAACATTTAGTAGAGAGTTAAGTGAAGCACAGAAAAAGGCTTTGTTTGAACATGACTTTGTATCATTACCGTTATCTTTGTTTTGTAGTGCAGTAACTGGAAGCAACCAAAGTACAGAACAATGGTTGTCCTTTTTTCATGGTAGGCAAGTAGTTGGAGAATATAATCCAGATTCAATGTATTCTGTTGATGGGTATACATACAGAGCAGATACTACAATGAAGCGCAACGCTATGAGTTCAATGTTGTTTTTGGTATTGGATACAGTAGGTGCACAAACGACTATGAAAGATTATATGCGTATGTTCTATGGGGATGGTACATCGTACGAGCCATTAAATACGTTTGAACGTCTTGCAGCCTCTCTTGGGTTGGTAACACCCATTGGTATTAAAAAGCCTGCGTATCAAGATCTACGAGTGTTAGAGAACCACAAGAAACTTATACAGCAAAAGACACGTCAGATCAAAGGCAAACGAAAATCTGAAAGAGAGAACCGTTGACAATATAGATAGTTAACTATATATTTAAAGTATTCGAGGATTACATGGCAACCATAAAAGTAAAGCGAGACTTTAGTGTTGTAACACAACATGTTGCAAACATTGGTACCAGTTATGATGTTGCAAAGTATCACAAGCATGATTTGACTATTAAAACATCAGCAGATGAACTTAGTTTTAATGAAAGTTTCTTTGGTGAAGTAGCTGGTTTTTATGTATATGTAGACACAATGAATGGTGTTTCAAGCAAACCAACGCTAACACTTAAGGTAACAATGGACGAGCAGGGTGACTATAGCTTCTTTCCTAGTACCGAAGCAGAGATTGACATTGGCATCACAACTAGCACTAAAGGGTCCGCAGTGTACGAGTTTAAGTTGCCTATGAAACAGTTGTTTAAGACTGGTGATGTATGGATGTTTATTAAGTTAGACCAAGGTAATTGTCGTTTAACAGATACAATCGTTGTATGGGGTTAAAGCATGCCAGTAGCAAGTCCGTTTCGAAACCCTAGCAATACGGGTGTAGTCAATCTAATAACAGAGGATTTGACATCTCAATGCAACGGTGAACGTCAATCGTTTACAGTTAGTTCGCCGTACACTTCTGGTAAATTACAGGTATATTGGAATGGGTTGCTTCAGACTTCTACGGAAATAACTGAAACCACCCAAACTCAATTCACAACTGATTTTACAGCACAATCGGATGACAACCTGGTTGTTATCTATGTCAAGAAGTAACGGAGATTACAATGGCAGTACAAATTTCGAAAGTCCAGATTAAGGACAATGCTATCGATGCTAACAAGCTTGATGGTTCATCAAACTATTCCTTCTCAGGTCAGGTACGATACACTGGTTCTGATACAAACACACAAGCTTTGGCAACACGTGGATTCGTAGAGTCTGTTGCTGCTGGTCTTGACCCCAAAGATTCATGTAAAGTTGCTACAACAGCAAACATTACACTGAGTGGTACACAAACGATTGATGGTGTGTCAGTATCTGCTAATGATCGAGTTCTTGTTAAAGACCAATCAACTGCTTCTGAAAATGGTATCTATGTTTGTGATGCTGGTTCATGGTCACGTTCATCGGACATGGCTGCTGGTAGTGATGCTGCTGGTGCTTCTTTGTTCATCGAGCAAGGTACTGTCAATGGAGACAAAGGGTTTGTTTGTACATCTAACAAGGGTTCGGATGTTGTTGGCACCAACGCTCTAAGCTTCAGTCAGTACACAGGGGCTTCAAACATAGAAGCCGGAGCTGCCCTGAGCAAGACAGGCGACCGTCTTGATGTTGAGGTAGATGGTTCTTCTATCGAGATTTCATCGGATGCTCTTCGTGTTAAGGCTCTTGGTATTACCGACAGCATGTTGGCTGGGTCCATTTCGAACTCAAAATTGTCTAACTCTACTATTAGTGGTGTTGCATTGGGTGCTAGTTTAAATGCTTTGACAGCATCTACAACTGGTGGTTTAACATTGAGTGCAAGCTATAATGGTTCTGCTGCTGTAACTGCATCTATCAACTTAGATGGAAGTAGTTTGACTACAGGGGCTAACGGACTGAAAGTTGCATCAGCTGGTATCGCTACTATCATGCTTGCAGACGATGCTGTAACCTCAGCTAAACTTGCAGATGCTTCTGTTGTAACAGCAGCACTAGCTGGAACCTCAGTAACTGCAGACAAGCTTGCAGACGATGCTGTAACCACAGCTAAGATTGCTAACTCAGCAGTTACAAATGCAAAACTTGCTGGCTCCATAACAGCAGACAAGTTGTCATTGGGCAATGGTCTTGAAAATGCTGGTGGTTCACTCAGCGTTATGCTAGATGGTTCTGCTTTGTCATTGGGTGCCGGTGGTATTGGTGTTAGTGCTGGTGGTATTGGTGCAACTGAGTTAGCATCTAATGCCGTAAGTGCAGCAAAGATCGCTGCAAATGCAGTTGAGACAGCAAAGATTGCTGACGATGCTGTGACTGCAGCTAAGATTGCTGATGCTGCTATTAACAGTGCTCGCTTAGAAGACAATGCTGTAACTACAGCAAAGATTTCAAATGCTAATGTGACTGCAGCCAAGCTTAACTTCATGTCTGCATATGAACGACTAAGTGACGGTAACGGTTCAGCTACAACGTTTGATGCTGCTGCTGCTGGTGATTCAACATTCCTTGGCGGAACTATTGTTTTCCGAAACGGTATTGCTGTTGAGCTTAAGGAAAGTTCACCAAGCGGACAGGACGAGTACACTGTATCTGCAACAGGTGGTGCTGGTGGTAAGTTGCAAGTGACCTTTGGTTCTGCACCAGACGCTGGCGACATCATAGCTGTTATGTACTTTCAAGTAAGTTAGGGGATACTCAGAGGCATCCTAACGGGTGCCTCTATTTTCACTGGAGGTAGTATGGAAGGAGAAGTTGTTCAACTGTTAATGAGTGGTGGAGCTAATGTTGCATTTGCAATTTTTCTATACACTCAAAACAAAGATCTGCAGCGTAGAGCAGATGAGCGTGAAGTAAAGGCAGAGCAAAAGGAGTCAGAACTGAGAGAGAGATACGACTCAGTGATT
>Ga0098043_1000267_pt1 | contig 18112 bp, 6 predicted proteins | sample 9B_taG_FD_92581 | JGI IMG/M metagenome (GOLD analysis project Ga0098043, IMG submission 92581) | Marine viral communities from the Subarctic Pacific Ocean - 9B_ETSP_OMZ_AT15188_CsCl metaG | ecosystem: Environmental > Aquatic > Marine > Oceanic | place: Subarctic Pacific Ocean | collected 2015-01-10 | reverse complement strand
GTGCTAGAAAAAATGAAGTGTGGTTTTTAGATATGTACAAGCATGTTGATAGATCTCCTTCTGCAGGTAATGATTTTGCACCAGCATATCACCCTTCTAATCAAGCTAATCAATTTAATATGACCTCTATGAGTACTGGTGGTATACAATCTTTACCTATAGGTAGTTCAGCAAGTGTAGGTAACAATGCTGCCATAGATTACGCAGCTGGATACCATCATTTTAGTTTAACTCTTGGCCCCATATTTAAAGATGAATCGTTTGATACTAACGAGCTTTATAATGCTGGCTTTTTTGGTAACGCTGGAATAGGTGCATACAATATTTTAACAGACGGACACGGTGCTAATAGCACTAATGCTTGGATAAATGAGCTTTGGTCTGTAGGTATAGGAAATCCTAATTACAACGATAGTCCTACACAAACTTTTACCGACAGGCTTAGTCCTGGTAGCGTGTGGCGCTGGGCTGAAGATCCTTTTGAAACAAGGTATAACCTTAATAATCAAGTTAATGAAAGAAATATTATAAGGTATTTTGTTGAAGGTAATCACACAAGTGAAGGAGATATGTTAAGAGAACAAGCTGGATCAATACCTTCAAGTGCAAATGATTTTGATGGGCATTTTAATGGTGCTCAACTATCAACTAATTTTAATAAACAATGGAAGTGGGTGCAAGAGCATAACACTAAAAAGTTAGACTGGATACCACTAGATGTTGGTGGAGATCAATCAGAGCTAGGTCCTATTGTTAATTCTGGTAGAGAAATAACACTAACAACACTTAATTATACAGGCAGTAATGACGGTCCTTTTGGTAATGACGTTGGCGTTGGCCAAACAAGTGGTGATAATACTATAAGTACAGGTATAGATGATCATTATATATATATAACTTTAGACTCTTATAATAATGCATTAGACCAACACGGTAAACCTTGTATACTTACTACAGGTTTTATAGTAAAGAGCTATAAGCCTCATGATTTAGGAAGTCAAAAACTTTTAGATACTAGTACAACAAATCCTTATTTAGTAGTTAGAGATATAGATAAAAATGTTAGTGTAATAGGTACTGGTAACCAAGCGGCTGTAAAAGTTTACTTAACAGGTTACGTAGAAGCTTTAGATTTAGGACACACTATTAAACCTGATGCAAACTCTAGTATAACTTTTGTACAAGGTACAATGAACGGTTATAGTCCTAACTCAGCTGCTAGAATTAGTTTACAAAAAAGTACAACAGGTAAAGGTGCTTTTACAACTAACGCTAACTATGGTGTTGCAGGTGCTACTACAAAATTATTATACGCTGTTGGCTATACTATGGAGTTTGTAGAACCATCTTATGATAATGAATTACTACCAGATAATCCAGCTATATGGGAAACAGAACCAAAAGATTCACCTGATTTAGATATATATTACGAGGCTAGTGATTTAATACCTGTTCGATTAAATGAAGAAACAGACGCAGGGTTTTTACCACTACAAACAGAAGAAATAGGATCAACACCTATACTAAATGGTACTTTTGAAAACTGCACAATATTTACAGCTTCAAGCGTACAAAATTTTTCTATTGATGCTGAAATAATAGATATGAAAGGTAATATATTAACTTTATCAACACCACCAACAATTATAAATACTCCAGCTGTTACTGGTATTGATTGGGTTCATATAAAAAAACCAGACGGTAGTATTTTTTCTACATATGTTGAAGCTATAGATGGTAGTTTTTTAACTATAAACTTAAACACTTGGAACTTTTGGCACACTTTAAATTATTATAATTGTTATACATTTTTTAATGGTGTTGAATCAAACAGAGTAAGAGATAATTTTAATTTACCTTTTATTTCTAATGGTGTAAGAGCTTCGTCAACTTTAGAAGAAGTAATAGAAAAACAAACAAGGCAGTACGGTTTAATATTTTCTGGTATATATAATTCTATATCTTCAATAAATAATTTAAATCAATTTATAGCAGCTGAAAACATTACAAAAGAAATAAACCCAGTTTATGGTAGCATACAAAAGCTACATTCAAGATCAACAGCTGATGGTGATTTAATTACATTATGTGAAGATAGAATATTAAAAATACTAGCTACTAAAGATGCTTTGTTTAACGCAGATGGTAATCCTCAGTTAATAGCAAACGAACAAGTCTTAGGACAAGCAATACCATATGCTGGTGAGTACGGTATATCACAAAACCCAGAGTCATTTGCTTCAGAATCTTATAGAGCTTATTTTACAGATAAACAAAGAGGATCAGTTATAAGATTATCTATGGACGGTTTAACACCTATATCAGATCATGGTATGAAAGACTGGTTTAGAGATAATTTAAAACTTAACAATAAACTAATAGGTAGTTACGATCACAAAAAAGATGAATATAATATAGCTTTAAAACCAAACACTGCTGGACAAGGAAATTATGTTGTTTCATTTAAAGAAGACGTTAAAGGTTGGGTTAGTTTTAAATCTTTTGTGCAAATGGAAAGTGGCGTTAGTATGGCTAGTGATTATTACACTTTTAGTAGAGGTAAAATATATCAACACCATTTTGAAAATACAACCTATAATACATACTATGGCCTTCAAAGTCCTTCAACAATAAGTTTTTTATTAAATAACAGCCCTAGTATAGTTAAAAGTTTTAAAACGTTATTATACGAGGGTTCTCAAGCAAAAGTAACAAAAGACTTAAGCGACGGCCAGTATTATAATTTAACACCAAAAAAAGGTTGGTATTTACAAACAATAAATACTGATATGCAAGCTGGTTCAAACGTAGAGTTTATTAAAAAAGAAAACAAATGGTTTAATTACATCAAAGGCGTGGAAACAAATATAATAGAAGAAAAAGATTTTACATATCAAGGTATAGGTGTGGTAGATGCTACTCAATTAATAATTAACACAACACAATCATAATAATATGGCAAACGGATACGGAGGTTCATCAGGCTCATCAAGCTCAGCAAGTTCATCAAGCAGCGCTACACAAGTTACTACTCCTGTTACACGTTTAGCTCCACCACCTGGTTTTCATTATATGCCAGACGGAACTCTTATGTCTGATATTGAACATGAAAAATTATTTAAAACTAAGCCTGTTGGGGTAAAAACAAAAATTATAAGAGATTTTAATATAAACTTACGAAACGTCAAAGCTTCTGGTGAAAATAGAAGTTTTAGTATTGTTGGTGATGCAGGTTGTGTTTTTACTTTGATAATATTAAACAATCACGGTAGTTTTTACAACTTTGTTACTGATACTTTTACTACAGCTTCAAGTTCTTTGCAAGGTGTTTTAGAGGGCGGTAGTTATAAAGGTAATATTGTTTTTCCAGCTTTGCCTGACACTAACACTGACGATTATACTATAAACCTTATAGCAAATATAAATGAAAATACTTTTCATACTAATTATACTGAAGTTAGATATCCTGATAATACTATAAACTTAAATTCTTCTAAAGGCTCTGACTCAGCTGTAGTAATTAAAAAAATATATCAACACGTTGATAAAACAATTACATTAACAGCTATATCTCCAAACTCATTAACTCCTTTTAATAGTATGGTTCGAGTTGAAGATACTATAACCGTTGCAGGAGGTACAAGTAGTCAAAAAAAATCTTTTACTATAACAGTTACAGCTGCTACTACTAGAAACTTTGTTATAAATAGACAGCCTATAGAAAATGACGTTTTGGCTTTTGTAAATAGAACTATTGGTAGTGCTGGTTTAGCTATAACTGGTGAAAACACACTAGAAGGTAGTCGATTTTATAGATGGCCATTAGATAACATTATTGGCTTAAAAAAAGGTATGTTTGTAGCTCCATCTACTAACCTTGATTCTGGTTCTTCACTTGCTGATTATGTAGTAACTGTAGAAGAAACAAAAACATCAAATACAAGGGCATCATCTGTTTTAGAAACTTATAAAGTAGACACTATTGTAACTTTTGTAAATGCCATAGAATCAACAGCTCGTCCAACTTTAACAAATGGTGTTGTTACTAGTCAACCTGGCAATATTGTTTTTAGTAAGCAACAAGTTGATGCATTAAAAGACGATGGAATTAAAATATATGGATATGGTCCTTCATCTATTAAAAGTCTTAGTGGTTACGATGTTAAGTTTAGTAATTTAAAAGTAGAATTAACACCTGTAACTACAACTACAACATCTAGCACTATAGGTTCAGCTAGCACAAGCGTTGTTATTGCAGAAAGAGATGGTATAAGAGATGATGTTAGTACAGTTACTGGCATTGGTATTGATACTTCTTCAGCGATACCTTTTGTTGATAGTGGCGCTGGTACAGTTAGTGGTGCTGGGACTATTGTTTTAAGTGCTGCTCAAGAATTAGAAAGTGGTATAACATTAACATTTGGTGGTGCTAGTAGAATAGCTACAATAACAGGTGATATTGAAGTGTTAGAAGCTGGTGCAGAAGATGTAAGTTTACGTTTTGATTTAGAAAAAATATTAACAGCAACATAATAGAATATGGCACAAACAGAAGCAACATTAGATAAATTAAATTTTGATATTAACTTTTCTTTACAAATTGGTGATTTGTTATATTGTAATCCTATTAATTCAGGTCCTACTAGTTTTTCAACTTACAATACAACAAAATTAATCGGTCAAGTAACAGAAATAAATGAAAACTCTATAGGTTTTAATTTTACTTCACAAAACTTAACTGTAGCTCAATTAAATTCTACTTTTAATGCAAAAAATAATTTTATTACATTTAAAAAGAATTTAGCTGTAAATAGTAATAAATTAAAAGGTTACTATGCTTTATGTAATTTTGTAAATGATGATTTTGCTAACAAAAACGAATTATTTGCTGTTGGTTCTGAAATATCTGTTAGTAGTAAATAAACAACAAAAACTGTGACTATATTAGATGTAAATTAAATTAAATTATGTCTAAATACGAATTACAAAAAATATTTGACAATACTCCAGCAGAATCGTATAAAGAAAAAGTAAAACAAATAGAAGATTATTTTATAAGTATTGCTGATGGTGTTAATGTTATTGGTAACGGCAAAGAAATAACATACGCCGAAGGACACTGGGAATATAAACACTCTTTTGCAGAAGGTTTGTATTTAAGAGAAATGAAAATGAAAAAAGGCCAACTAGGCTTTTCCGCAATACATAAACATAGTTATGGTTTTTTTCTTTTATCAGGATTATTACAGTCTTCAAAAGAAGAAGGTGTAGAAGAATTTATAGCTCCTTGCTATATAATATCTCCACAAGGCGCTAAAAGAATTGTATATGCAGCAGAAGACTGCGTTATTGTTACAGTTCATGCAAATCCTACAAACACTCAAAATTTAGATGAATTAGCTAAAATAAACGTAGTGTTTGACTGGGATGATTACGAAGAGTATTTAAAAGGTAAAAAATGAAAATATTAATTAAAAAATATATATTATGAGTTGGGGTGCAATATCAGTAGGTGTTTCTGCTGCTGTAGGTATTATGGGTATGGATGCTGCTAAAAAAAACAGAGCTTTAGCTAACGAACAATATAGAGACGCTAAAAAAGAAAGAGATAGACAGCAAGAGCTTTTAAATGTTGAAAAAGAAAGATATAGAAGCATGCAGTTTAGAAATCCTTATAAAGACATGGAAAATGTATATGAAGATTTAACTGTTAATCAACAAGCTGCTCAGTTTCAAGCTCAACAAACTTCTCAGCAAATGGCTGATGTAATGGCTAACTTACGTTCTGCGGCAGGTTCTAGTGGTATTTCTGGTTTAGCCCAAACACTAGCTAACCAAGGTGCTTTGTCAACACAAAGAATATCAGCAGGTATTGGTCAACAAGAAGCTGCTAATCAAAGGCTAGCTGCTCAAGGTGCTGCTCAAGCACAAAGACTTGAATTAACGGGTGAGTCAAATATTGAACAGGCAAAAAGAGATAGACAGGCTACTTTGCTTGGTATGCAAATGGGTGAAGCTACAGGTGCTAATGCAGCTTTTTCTCAAGCACAAGCAAATCAAATGAACGCTCAAATAGCACAGCAACAAGCTTTAATATCAGGAATACAAGGAACTGTAAGTACAGGTTTTCAAGCTCAGGAAGCAGGTATGTTTGATTATAGCGAAGGTACACCGGGTTACAAGATAGGACAAAGTGTTAAACAAGGTTCTACATATTTAGCAGACTTAATAAAAGAAATGTTTAAACGAGGTCAAACTCCAGGACAATGATAAAAATATAAATTATGCCAGCAGACAGTACATTAGTAAATTTATCGTTAAAAGAAAGCTTATCAAGATCAAAGATAAATATAAGAGATTTATCACCTTTATTTGAAGGTAATGCTAAATCTATGGAAAGCTATTATAAATTAACAGATAATTTATTTCAAGATTACATAAAACAAGAACAAATAATAGACGCAGGTAAAAGAAAACAGTTAAATGCTTTTCAAAAAACATTACAAAAGCAACATGAAAAACTTACTGTAAATGGCGAAACAATGAGTCAAAAAGTTGTAGATGCTTTAGACAGAGAAATAAGAAGATTACAAGAAGAGTACATGGCTGTTAACACTTATGGTAGAGATGATACCATAGAAAATGAAAGAGCTAGAACACGTTTAGAAGCTGAACTTGTTGCAATAACAAATCAAGCTTATAAAGCAAGACAGACTTTTGATTTGTTGTACGAGCAAAGAGATTCTTGGGTTGAAGGTGCTTTAAATCCTGAAGTTATGGCTGCTCAAAATAAAATGATGGGTATTGATATAGATAGTGATGACGATGTACAAGTTGCTTTTATAAATGGTAAACTTACTTTTTATGCTAGAAATTTTTTAACAGGTACTAGAACTGTAACGCCTTCAACTCAACAATTAGGTGGGTTTAACACTGAATTATTAAATATAGGTGCAATAGATTTACAAGAAACACCTGTTTATGAAGAATACCAATATGGTGAAGCTGCATATACTGTTGATCAAATGAGGGAAAACTTTCCAGCTGCATTGTTAGACAAAGATAGACAAGTTATATCTCTTGTTAATGATATGCAACAAGAGGCTTTTGAAGCTGGTAAGTCAGGTGTTATGTTAAATTTTAATGAAGAAGAAGTTTTAGGTCAGCTTGATATTATAATACAAAAACCAGAAGATTTTAGAAGTTTAGGTTTAAGAAGAGTAGGTATGGGTGGTGATAACGTAAAAATGACTTTAGGTAGACCTTCATTTTTAACTGAACTAAAACTAAGTGGTAACTATGGTATACAGTTAGATTTAATGGATGCTTCTTTTCAATTGTTATTTAAAGAAATGATAGAGGCGTTTGGTGAAGACGGTGTTATAGATGTTGAAGATCTTGAAACAGCAGCAGATCCAGATGCTTTTAGAAAAAACTATAACATGATGATTGATGTTTTAACAAACATTGACAATGAAAATTTTGACTTTGATAGATCTAAAAAACTTTTAATGGGTTATTTTAAAGATATAATAGAAGAAAAATACCAACTTAAACACGCTGATGGCTGGCAAAACGATGCTAATCCAAACAAAGGTATGGGCGTAGTGTTTGGAAAAGATGTACCTCTACCTTCACGTAAAGATAAACAATTAGAATATGTAGCTGCAAAAGCTATTGAAAGAGGTGAAAGATTAGTTGTTATACAACAAGAAGAATATTTACTACAAAACGATGGTACTTATAAGTTATACAGAAGAGAAGGCCCTGGGTATGCTCCGTATACTGATGAAGATTTACAACAAAGAGGTAAACATGTATTTACTAAATATGAGTTAGCTAAACAATTAAAATACTATGCTCAGTATATAGATACTGATTATAAATTTAAACAAGGAAGATAAATTAAATGAACGAACCAAGCTTAGATAAATTAAACGTTATAGCTTCTGCGCTACAACAATACGTGTTGGTAGCTAATAATATTCGTTTTCGTACCGCGGAAGGTGGATATATGTGGGATCAAATAAATAGATTATTTCCTGATTTAAAAGAATTTGACTCTGCAACTTTAGAAGAGTATGTATATACAGCAAACAACCCTGAATATAAAGGTAACTATAATATTATAAATGAAAAATTTAAAGAAGATTTTAATTTTTCAGATGAATATTTTAATAGTATAGAAAACGTTGATGAAAATCTTTTTAAAACAGACGCAATTAGAAAATTATTTGTTGGTGATGTAAAACCAGGTGATGAAGCTTTTGGTAAAAGTGTAGTGCAATATGGTATAGAAAAAACAGTAGGTGGTATTTTTGATGGTGCTAGTGGTTTAATTAATAGTATATTTAAACCTCTTAAAGAAGGCGAGCAACTTTACAGAAACTTTGGTGAATTACTTCTTGATAAAGATATTACTGTTGATAACACTGAAAAGAAAAAAGAAAAAGCACCACCAGCTGTAATATCGTTTAATGATATACCAGAACTTTTATATAACTATGAAGGAAGGGATGAAAGCGATTTTGGTATGAACGCTTCTAATACATTTAAAATAAGCCTTGGTGATATGCCAAGTGATTTTAATAATGTTTTGCAAAACCCAGCAAACTCATTTGAAAGAGAGTTTTACAACAACAACTTATCTTATAATCAATATCAACAAGCTTCAAATATAGTTGTAAATTTACTTGATGGTCGAGTTAAAAAAATTGAAGAACAAGAAGAAAGACTTGCTATTTTAGGACCAGAAAGATATGCTTTTGAAGAGTATATTATGAAAGATCCATCTATGGCTGTAAAAGGTGAGCGTTATAATGGTTATCATTTTCATAAAGATGAAAAAGAAGCTATAAGACTTTTAAGCAATTGGGCTAACAATAAAAAATATGAAAATAATCCTTATTTTGGTTTTAAGTTTGAACCTGGTTATATTATTCCATTAAAAGTAGATACTGGAGTTTTTGGTACAGTAAAATCAGGTTTAATTGAAAACACAATAGATAACTGGATTATTGCGACTGCTCCGTTTAGATACGATACAAAAATAGGAGCTTGGGTTGGTGGTGAGCAGCAAAAATTTCAAACTGGTTTAAAAGGTCGTGCTGGCGTAAAAGAAATGAAAAGACTACAGGAGTGGATGTTAAACCCTGTTGATACTTATAATGGGCCAAGTGCATTTGACGCAGCTGTTGATGCTGGGCGAGCTCAAGCTGATTTGTATAGAGCCGTAGATCCTATATTTGGCGATCTTGAAAATATAGATGATATATCTGACAAGGATTTACAAAAAATGATAGAAGCTATAGAAGAAGTACAAACTGCTTCTGCTGATATGAAAGCTTTAATGTCTTGGTCTAAATCATATAACGAGTACAGAGAAGATGGTGAAAACTGGTTTATGTCTACTATGAACGCTATTAACGACGAAGGTATTAAAGGTTTTGGCCAGGCTTTTGTTTCTAGTACAGTGGGTATGTTTAACGAAGAATCTTTAAAAGACGCGTCTGCTTCTGCTGTTGCCGGCGCAGGTGCTACTTGGTATACTGGTTATGGTGCTCTTGGTGGTGGTTTTGTTGCTGGTATGACTTCCATGAACTATAACATGGAAACCATAGCTACGTTTACTCAAATACTTCAAGAAGAGCTAGAAGCTATAGGTGACAATATGACGCCTAATAATATAAGGCGTTTATTAGAAAATGATGAGTTTAGAGCAGAAATAAAAAGAAGAGCTAGATTAGGTGGTGCTTCTGTAGCTGCAACAGAGCTTATAACATCGATGCTTGGTATAAAAGGTTCATCTGCTATAATAAAAACTGTAGGTAAAACAACCACTACTGCTAAAATAACAGGTACAACTTTAACTATACCTTATAACGTTACAACTGATGTTGCTGGAGGTATGACTGGTGAATACACAAAAATTAAAACAGCAGATTTAAAATTTGATGAAGCTGGTATAATTCTTGAAGGTCTTTCTCCAGCGCCAATAAGCATAGCAACAGAAACGCTAATTGCGTATAATAGTGTCAAAAATAGTATTAAAAGCGATGTGGATAGTGGTACTACAGGTTTAAAAGAAGTTAAACCAGTAGATTTAAGAGATCAAACACGTTTTACAGAAGAGTTTGTTAAAACTGGTAATATGGAAACTGGTTATAAATATACCAGGCCACAACCAAATATTGATCAAGAAGGTAATTTATTAGATGGTGAAGGTAATGTTACAGGTATAAAAGTCTATGCAGACCCTAATGGTTATCAAGGTAATGACCAGTTTGTAGATCCAGCTGGTAATTTAATACCTAAAAACGGTTATATGCCGTACACACCTCAAACTGGTGGTATAATAAAAGCTGAAAATAATAAACATTATTATTTACCACCCGTACTTGCAAAAGTAGAACTTACTATTGATGGTACAGCTGTAAGTGAGCAATCATTTATTGATTATGTTGATGGTTTAAAAACTTTACAAGATATTGAAAATTTTAGTTTTGAGGTAAAAACAGATGTTGGATCACCTTCTTTTGATACAGATCCTAACGTAGATGCGCCTGTTTCTGTTAAAAAAATTAATCAAGAAGCTTTTAATGCGTACTCACAAGAAGCTGAAAAAAGAGCTGCAGCTTATCAATACTATGTACAAGATAAAATTGATAGTATAAAAATAGATTCTGAAATAAGTGATAGAATTACTAATGCTGAAGATAGAAGTTCTTTAGTAGATCTTGAAAAAAGAAGAGTTAAAGCAGAACAAGATTCTAAAAAAACAGGTGCAAGTGCAGTACCAGGCGTTGAACAAGAGTTACAAAATATAAACAATGGAATAAACGAGATATTAAATAAATACGCTGAGGTAGTACCAGGTAAAATACCAACTAAAAAAATAGAACCTTTACCTGTAGAAACTGATGCTAGTATTGTTGAGCTAGATGAATCTGCTAATGCTGCTTTAAATACTGCTATAAACAAAGAAACAGCTACAGTTAAAAAACAAATGGATGCTGTTAAAGATAAAACTGGTGATGAAGGTGATATAGTAGAACTAAGTAACGAAGATATAGCTGAAAGTCAAACTGAAATAATTTCTTTGCTTGAAGCTGAAGTTGAAGGTTATAAATCACGTGTAGCAGAAACAGAGTCTGGTACAACTGAAAATACAACAGCTAAACAAAACTTAGAAGATACTGAAAATAAATTAGAAGCTTTTAAAACAGCTGATAAACAGTTTGGTTATATTATAGATAGATCTGATGGTAGTTATGATATTATAATAAATAAAGATAATTATAAAGAAGGTGTAGCTGCACACGAGTTTTTTCATAAAATTTTATCAAGAACTCTTAGAAACGATCAAGTTACTCAAGATGCTTTTGGTAATGCAGTAACAGACTATGTTAATGAAAAATATGGTGGTGTATCTCAAGAGTTTGTAGATAGAATGAGTGCATATATAGATCCTAAAACTGGACAACGTGTTAGTGAGTTTGGTGAAGAAACTATGACTATTATGGCTGAGTCAATTGTTGATGGTACACTAACTTTTAATGATTCTTTTTTTACTAAAATAGGTGATTTTGTAAGACAAACTTTACAAAGATTAGGTTTAAAAAAGATTAAATTTAATACCGGTAGAGATGTATTTAACTTTATAAAAGATTATGCTAAAAGTATTAAAAAAGATTATGTAAGTAAATCTATAATTGATGTAGCTGCTAAAGGTGCAGAAGGTGATTTAGTTACAGGTACTCAGCGTACAGAAGCTACAACAAAGTTTTCAAGATCAAAAGCTGTTACAGCTGTAAACGAAATAGAAAATAATTTAAAAAATAAATTACAACAAGAACGTAAAGAATATACACAAAACGAGTTTAGACGTAGTGCAGAGTTTGGCCAAATATTTGACTCTATAAATAATGAAAACGGACCTATAAACAACTATATAAAAGGTCTTAAAATGGGTCCTGAAAAAACAGAACAAGTTATAGAAAAAGCTTCTCAAAGATTATTTAATTATAATCCACAAGCTACTAGAAAAACAGATATAAAAGAAGGTATAACAATTGGTGAGCGTATAATGTCTGATATTAGTTTTGCAAAACTGGACGCAGACAAAGCCCTTGCAATAGCTGCTAAAAAAGAAGGTAAAACAACTAGAATAGATGCTGCTAAAAGAACTAAAGAAGGTGAAACAACTTTTGATATAAAAGATACTGAAGTAGAAACTTCTTTTGAAACAGAAGATTTATCACCAGCTGCTCAAGCTAGAAAAGCACAAATAAAAAAACAAGGTCAAAAAGAATCACAGTTTAGAAAACAACTAGGTATAAAAACCGGCGGAAAAGTATACAATTTAATTTTAGACGCGGCTAGACAATCACTTCTTAAAGCTTATGAGTCTAAAACTTCTGTTAGAAATATACAAATAAAATTAAGAAATCAAGCTAGTGGTTATTTATGGAAAATATTTAAAAACTTTTTAAGTTATGGTGTTGCTGAGCAAACTGTACCTAGAGGCACTAAAGATATTTATTTAAGTCAATTAAAAAAATTTAGAGTACCAATTATTAATTCTTTGTTTACTGGTGATTTAGTTCAAATAGAACGTAATATACCAGACGCTGAAAAAATATTTACTAAATTTAAAAAGAAACTTACTAAAAAGGCGGAAGTAGAAAATGCTGTAGATCAATTATTGTTACCACCATCGGCTTTACAATCTTATGATAGAGATAAATCAGTTAATTTATACGAAAGAATATTACAAATAGAGGGAGATCAAAAACAAGAAGATGATTTTATTACATTTTATAATCAACCGCCTATAAGTCCTAAAACAGGTTTAAGATCTGGTTTAAAAGGAACTAGAAAAGATGCTATTGCTAGAGCGATGTCTGGAGCACTATCTTTTGATGCAACAATGCAAGTGGCTAAAGAACCAGAAATAATTAAAAGAAGAACAGAAATAGCTGAACTTAAAGGTGAAACTTTAGCTAAAGATGATATAGAAACTTTAGGTGCTAATATAGGTAGAGACCCTGATGTTAAGTTTAGCAAAAAACATGATAAAGAATATAATAGTAAAAGAGCAAATGACTTTATTGTTAGGGCAGAAAAAAACGGTTTAAATGATATATTATTAAGTATAGACACTAAAGATATATCTTGGAGAGTTGCATTAAAACAGTTAATAACAAAGGATTCATACGATTATAGTGGTTTATATAGAATACCAGAAATAAAAAATGCTATAAAAAATTTAAGGACTTTAAGAAACAAAGAAAATTTAGAATCAAAAAAGAACTCTTATTATATAGAACAACATGGTATAAATAACTTTAAAAATGCTATTTCAAAAGATTCAAACGTAAAACTATTAGTAGAAGAGGTTGCAGAAGGTGAAAATCCAGATATACAATTAGAAGTTAATAGTATGGCTTTTGGCGTAGAATTAAAAGCTGATAAAGCTAAAGGACCTAAAAGATTTATATATATAGATATTGATAAAATAATTGAATCAAAAGGTACTGAGTATACTATAGCAAATAATAAAACTAGTTTAAATCCTGGAAAAATTGATGCTTTAGTTAAACAATCAATACCTGCTTTAAAACAAATAAAAGAATTATTAAAAGATAAATACGGTATTAAAAACTTTATTTTAAGTACTGCTGCTGGACAAAAACAAACTCTTATACCTGAAGCGGCTTGGCAAGATATTAAGAAAAATAAATTAGATGCACTAGCTACTTCATATGAATGGGTTAAAACTGATTTTATATCATACGACTATATAAACAAAGCTATACCTTCTTTTTACATTACTACAGGTAGATCAGGTACTTATACAATAGGTGATGCAGATCCTTTAAATATGGGTGATCAAGTTGCTAACTTTGAACAGCTTGGTGTACCAATACCTTTAACTATTAGAATGGTAGGTGATAAAAGAAAAAATGGAACCATGAGACGAGTTGGTTTTATTGTTGAAACACAAATAGATTCAAGAACTTTTGAAAAACAAAACATAAACTTTTTTAAACAAAAAGATGTAGAAAAAGTTGTAACTAAATTTTCAAAAGATAATTTTACTAGTGAAAGAATTATTGATGACGCTGTATTATTTTCAAGATCAAGTAAAAATAAACCAAAAGGTATTACAGTACTAGATTTTGACGATACATTAGCTACAACAAAGTCTATGATTAATTTTACAAGACCTGATGGTACTAAAGGTAAATTAAATGCAGAGCAGTATGCTGCTACATATGAAGAATTGGCTGCTAAAGGTTATGAATTTGATTTTTCAGAGTTTTCAAAAGTTATTGAAGGTAAAAAAGCACCTTTGTTTGAAAAAGCTTTAAAGCTACAAAAAAAGTTTGGACCAAAAAATATGTTTGTATTAACAGCTAGGCCACCTGATTCTGCAATGGCTATATATGGTTTTTTAAGAGCAAATGGTTTAAACATACCTATAACAAATATTACTGGTTTAGCTAACAGCACAAGTGAAGCAAAAGCACTTTGGGTTGCTGAAAAAGTTGGCGAAGGATATAATGATTTTTATTTTGCAGATGATGCTTTACAAAATGTACAAGCTGTAAAAAACATACTAGATCAATTTGATGTTAAATCAAAAGTACAACAAGCTAAAGTTGATTTTAAACAAGACTTAAATACTGAGTTTAACAAAATAATACAGCAAACAACTGGCGTTCAAGCTGTTATAACTTTTTCTGATGCTCAAGCTAGGTTAAGAGGTAACAAAGCAAAATTTGGTAAGTCAATAATACCTGCTTCTGCTCAAGATTTTGTAGGTTTATTATATAACTTTTTAGATAAAGGCAGAAGAGGTGAGCAACAAATGAAGTTTTTTAAAAAATATTTATTGGATCCTTTTGCTAGAGGTATAAATGAATTAAATGCTTCTAAACAAAATGCTTCTACAGATTATAAAAATTTACTAAAACAAAACAAAGATATTAAAAAAGATTTAACAAGTAAACTTAAATCTTTTGAAGGATATGAAGGCGTAGAGTTTAGTGTTGATCAAGCTATTAGAGTTTATCTTTGGGATAAAAATGGTTTTGAAATACCTGGTTTATCAAAAAGAGACACTAAACTTTTATCTGATTTTGTAAAAACTGATACTAAGTTAAAACAGTTTGCTGATAACATAGGTAAAATATCTAAAAGAAAAGAAGGTTATGCAGAGCCTGGTAAGCATTGGTTAGTTGAAAACATAAACTCTGATTTATTAAGTGATGGTGCTATTGGTGACGTAAGATCTAAGTTTTTATCTGATTTTATAGAAAACAAAAACGAAATATTTTCTAAAGAAAACTTAAACAAAGTACAGGCTTTATACGGTAAAAACTTTAGAGAAGCTTTAGAAGATATGTTGTTTACTATGGAAACAGGTAGAAATAGAAAACAAGGCACTAATAGACTTGTAAATATGTATCAAAACTGGGTTAACAACTCTGTTGGTGCTATAATGTTCTTTAACATGCGTTCTGCTTTATTACAGACAATATCATTAACAAACTATATTAACTGGGCAGACAACAACCCTTTAAACGCTGGTATGGCTTTTGCTAATCAAAAACAATATTGGTCAGATTTTGTTTATTTATTTAATTCTGATTATTTAAAACAAAGAAGAGCAGGTAATCAAAGAGGTATTAACGAAGCAGAAATATCAGCAGCAGTAGCTGGTAGTCAAAACAAAGCTAAAGCAGCTGTAGCTTGGATACTTCAAAAAGGTTTTTTACCTACACAAGTTGCGGATAGTTTTGCTATTTCTAGTGGTGGTGCTACTTTTTATAGAAATAGAATTAAATCTTACTTAAAAGAAGGTAGAACTCTTCAAGATGCAGAAGCGCAAGCTTTTGTAGACTTTCAAGAAATAACAGAAGTATCACAGCAGTCTGCAAGACCAGATATGTTATCTCAACAACAAAAAAGTCCTTTAGGTAGATTAATATTAGCTTTTGCTAACTATCCAATGCAAGCTGGTAGAATAATGAATAAAGCTTTTAGAGACATAGCGAATAAAAGAGGAGACACTAAAACACATATATCTAAAATAATATACTATGGTTTTGTTATGAATATTGTTTTCCACGCTTTACAATCAGCAATGTTTGCTATGCTTGATGATGAAGAAGAGCTTGATAAAAAATCAGATAGAGCCTTAAATAACATGCTAGATACATGGCTAGTTACGTTAGGCTTTGGTGGTAAAGCAGTTAGTACTATTAAAAACTCTGCAGTAGAATATCAAAAACAAAGAGCAAAAGATGTTGATGAAGAGTTTTTAACTAAGTCTGATCACACTTATACGATACTACAGCTTTTAAGTTTTTCTCCACCTATAAGTTCTAAAATTAGAAAAATATATCAATCTATACAAACTGAAAAATATAATAGAGAAGTATTTAAAAGAAGAGGTTTTACTTTAGATAATCCTGTTTGGGCTGCAGTAGGTAATGTTATAGAAGGTGTTACAAATATACCGCTTGGTAGATTAGCAAATAAGCTGTTAAATATAGATAATGCATTAGACTCTAGTAACACTTATTGGCAAAGAGCAGCTTTACTTTTAGGTTGGAATACTTGGGATTTAGGTATTAAAGATAAAGATATAGAAGCTACAAAAGCTGAAATAAAACAAGAAAAACAAAAGCAAAAAGATATTGAAAAAGAACAAAAGAAAAAGTTAAAAGAAATAGAAAAAGAAGAAGGTGAAGAATTTAAAAAACAAATATTTAAAGACTCATCAAAGCAAATAGAACAGTCAATATATAGTTTAAAGAAAGAACAACAAGAAGCTTTGTTAATAGATCTTGGTGTAAAAGAAGATGAAATAAGTAAATTGAACTATAAAACAAGTATGTCTAAAAAAATTATACAGTTAAAAAATGAAGGTAATAACGAAAAAATAATAAAAGAATACTTAGACAAATATATTAAACCAAAGAATAATAGAAAAAGAAAATCAAGTGGTACTAGAAGTGGTGTAAGATCTGGAACAAGATAAGTTAAACAATTAAAAAAATAAGTGATTATATAAAAATGGTGAAAAAACTAATAATATTACTACTGTTACTACCTAGTTTAGTAGTTTGTCAAACGTTTAAAAAAGAAGATCTTGAAGACTTATTAAAGTTTTCTACGTTTTATGCCGCTGTAAACGGTGGTACATCACTATCTGATGTTGATATATTTTCTGTAGATAATGGTTTATCTACTCAAACTATATCAACTCCTTATGACTATAATTTTACTATAGGACTTCGTAAAATAGCTAGATTTGGATATGAAAATAAAGCAAATACTTTTTACGATGGAACAGAATCTAATTACAGTGATGCGGCTACTGTTGGTAAAGTCAGAGGAGTTGAATATCTTTTTGAAATAGATTATAAAAGACAAGAAGGTGTAGATTACATGGATCAACATCATTTTGTTAGATTTAGTTCTGATGATGGTTGCCCTGATGAATTATGCGTAAACTTTTTTGCATTAAAACTAGAGTATCTTGAAGATGGCTTTGCAGATGTAAAATACTTTGAAGCGTCAGAACGCTATAGACATCGTAAAAACAGAAACTTATCATGGAATATAGGATTAACTCATAGACTAGCAGAGCCATATGGTTACAATGCTTTAGACGAGTGGATGTTAAGTAATGGCAATATACATTATACATACTTAGCATTACAAGAAGGTTACACTGTAGATGTATACAATAATCAGTATTATAATCCTGCAGGTGAAGTTGTAGCAACAAGTGCTGAAGTTTGGGAGGCTGTAATAATACCAGAGGTATTAGCTGATTACACACAAAAGAAAAGAAACAAACTAAAGAAAACAATACAGCACTCTTTAGTTATGGGATTTGATTATTATAAATATAGTAAAAATACATGGCTACACGCTTGGGGTAGTTTAATGCCTTACCACTATGATGATGGCAGTGAATTTAGTTACCATAATTATGTTGATGGTCAATGGTATGATTACTCAGGTGGTTTAATATATGGTATAAAAGTAAATAAGCAGTTAGGTTATTTTGTTGAAGGTAAATATAATAAGTACT
>Ga0098043_1000265_pt1 | contig 18166 bp, 30 predicted proteins | sample 9B_taG_FD_92581 | JGI IMG/M metagenome (GOLD analysis project Ga0098043, IMG submission 92581) | Marine viral communities from the Subarctic Pacific Ocean - 9B_ETSP_OMZ_AT15188_CsCl metaG | ecosystem: Environmental > Aquatic > Marine > Oceanic | place: Subarctic Pacific Ocean | collected 2015-01-10 | reverse complement strand
TTGGTTAAGCAGTTTTCTATTTACTCAACTTATTTAAACAATATAGGAAGTTTATACCTTACCCTTACAGGTCTTCCATTTTGCAATGCAGGTTTGAATTTGATAGCCATAACCTTATCGATTATAGTGTCATTCAGCTCTATATCGAATGTATCTACAATCTTTGGATTGATAACCTTACCCATCTCATCTATTACGAAGCTTACTATTACCTCTCCCTTCCATTCCTCAGTATCGTATCGATTGAAGTCCTCATAGTATAGTTGAAATGTATTCTTTTGTTTTGGATGTTGGGTTTTCTCTTTGGCAACCAACGAGCCCATTATTAGCAAACACAATAGTGCTCTCATTTTCTTACTCTCCGAGATACGCTGATTATTTTTAAGCGTACCGATTTTATTTCGTTAATAACTTAGCCGCCTGTCCTCAGCACAAGCTTCACTTATATATAGTTTAGTTGAGTAGAAAAACTATCGGATTATTTAAGCTTTTTTGTTAGATTAGAATCAATTACCTAGCTTACTCTTATAATATTATTTTGGATAACCTTTCCGCTTAGGAATATTTCATCCCATATATCATTTAATTGAGGAGTGGCTGATTAGCCTACTATCTGGTGAAATCTCTTTAGAGATTTTACCTATTTGATATGTGTTATTATATTTTGATGAGCCACGTATTCTCACGCGTATTCGTTACGGAAGCATCCTCCACACTTCCTTTATCCATAACCCTATGGCGGCAATTCCTATACCATACCGCCACTTTTGTGAGGATTCTCTGAATTGGGTGTTTTGTCGAGTCTCAGCCCATAATCCTTCGTGTGGATTGAATAAGCTTTCTTTGATGAATTTGAGGTTTTCATCTGTTCTTTGGTGTGCATTATTCATAGAGTTTTTTAACTCATCTATGTCCTTCTTTATATCATCTATTTTGTTATGTATGATATCGAATTCTTTTCTATCTGCAGCGTTCACAAAATCTCTCCCAATGATTAGTTACTAATAAATATTAACATATTAGTTTTTTGGTTTGCGTCTTGTATAAGTTCTTTTCTTTTTTGGTTTGGTTAGCCTAAATATCTCTTCTTTTAGTACATCTCTCGTACCTTTTAATACTGATATCTCACTATCTCTATCTGATATTTCGTCTGCATAATGTTTGCTAGCCCATACTATTCCAGCTGTACTTCCTATTATTATACCCATCCATACCCATCCTAATATTTCTATTACCGGCATTATTTTGCTCCTTCTATATGTTGTTCTGCTGATGCTACCATATGATCTCTTACAGCATCAACCTCATTATAAAAATTATCTATCTCACCATCGTAATCTAGACCTTCTTCTTCACATTCCTCTTCCCACGGTCTTTCAGGTGACTCATCCTCATACCATTTAAATCCATTTTTACTACCATACCCACCTATTAAGAAATCATCACTCTCCTCATCCGCTGTAAATTTTACTACAGCCTCTTCATCTAATTCTACCACCTTTTTAACGAACTCTTCTATATATCCTTCGGGAAAACTCCAAGCTGATGTGAATGTGATATATGTTTCACCATCGTACTCATCCATATCCTCAACCAATATCCATTTAGGTCCTATTTTATCTGAAGGATAAGTTTCATATTTACCGAAGATTGGTTCTACTGTACCACGAATGTGTGGTTCTCCCCATCCATTTAAGTCTCCAAACCAATCCCATAATTGTTTGTGAACTTCTTTTTTCTCTGAAAGGACTTGTGTTCTAGTCCATACATGATTAGCCATCGTTTCTCCTTTTGTGTTCATATTTTACTAACTCTACAAAAAACCAAGATCCAATCACAATTAAAGCGACTGGTATAAAGTTGAAATATATTACTGTTAATATGTCATTTATCATTTTATAACCTCTTATTATTCCATTAAAAATATTGATTGTGAGTCTACTAATGTTCCATTAACCGACCACCACAATGTCATTGACCTATCTACCATTGATCTAACTGGAGCCAATACATTCCAAAATTGTCCTTCCGCATTTGATATAGATACCTGATTAGTTACAGGCACCATAGTATGAAAGTCATATTCAATAGTGTCTCTACCACCATCATTTCCCCACCAAACACCATTTCTACAGTTTCTACATAATAATCTGAAATAACCAGCCGTATCGTCTATGAGCCAAAACATATCACTTTCCCACATTATCCTAAAGTTCTCAACTGATACCTCTTCATTTTCAGGTATAAGCGTACCACCAATAGTACGAATAGTTTGCCAGCTGTAATCACTTAATTCTATTCTATTAACCAGCTCCATTTCTACAGTAATGGTTTCTAAAAATGTACCACGTGGATTTGTGGGCCCATTTCTGTTATCACAACCTAATAATAGTAGTATAAATAGTAAACTATTCTTCTTCATCTGATGAATACTTTTCAGCCCATTCTGTACCAAATCTATCAGCAGCTGAATGGCTAACCTCACTCTCTTCTAAAAACTCCGCATTTTCGTGTATGTATATAAGACTACCGCTTTCTTCTGAAGGATTCTGTTCATAATCCAATTTCATTTGAATAGCCTCAGCCTCTATCTCTAATGCAATCTGTTCTAATTCCCTTTCCTGCTCTTTAGTTAATTTCTTCATTCTCCTCACCGCTTTGTGTCATAGGCGCTTCTATATCTAAATAACTCTCTTCTTCCTTCCACCATTCGTATTTCATCTTACCCATTTGTCTGTTATATAAATTATTCTTAAATGTTCTATCGTATTCATTTTTACTCATCACTTTCCATAATTTATCAAAATCTGCAGTTTCCATCTGCTTTCTCTTTCTGAAATAAGTCTTTGCACCACTCACTCCTACACCGCTAGCTATCTCACAGGTATCGACTATCTCATCAAATTTATTAACCAATACCCACTTCATTAGTTGTACTCCTCTATGAGTTCTTCAGCATCCTTATATTGATTATTATAATTATTTAAATCTAAGAACCAACCTTTCTTACCATTGACACCAACTTTGATGTGAGCAACGATTAGACGAGCTAATTCCATATTGCTTATAGTCTTTCTACCGCTATTGTATTTATCCAATACCTCTCTAATTAACTTTTCCATTTTAATCTCCTAATTGAATATTATTTTAAAATTACCTTCTGAAGTCTGATATAACCAATTATCATAATAACTAAAATATACTGTGGCAGTATCTCCTCTCATACTTCTAACAGGAGCCAACATTGTATTAACCTCTCCATCTTCTCTACTATAGGATGAACCATTTACAATAGGAACTTCCCATCCACCAAACCAAGTTATGTGAGTTGTATCGTAACCAACATAAACTAAATCATCGGTTAACCCATTATTAGCTATTACATATCCAAAATTATCTCCCATAATCCAATACATATTGCTAGCCCAAGCAAATTTTATAGTGTTTACCGACTCACCATTTCTGGTTATTTTGCCTGATATTCTATGAAAACTCTGTAACGAAGTAGTGTCAATATACATATGGTAGTAACCATTAGAATCTTTGATTAAGCCAGTATCTAATTGAAATGAGAGCGGTTCAATAAGTTCATTATCCCCACACCCAATGAAAAAACTAAATACGCTTAGAGTGATGACTCCAACTGTTTTTCTTATCACGTTTGACATTTTGTACCTCTTCCTTTTTGTATGATTTTTTTTGTTTCTTTGGTTTTGTTCTTTTCTTTATCTTATCGTTATAAGCTTGTTCCTCAAGCTCTTCATAATAATCGTAATTAACCATTTATTAACTCCTAAATATACAAACAAATTACTATACAAGTCAAGTAATTATTTTCCATTTTTCGACTTTATCTAAAAATTCTGTGACTGTGTAGTCCTTACCTTTTTCATCTTTAATCTTTATAGCTGATAATAACTCTGGCTCTCTTTGTATTATATTGTTCAGAGCTATAAAACCTAATCCAGCATAGAAGCTACCAAAAGATTCATCACCCAATGTATTCTGATCCCATAGTTCTTCATCTTTTTCATTGAATAGTATATAGTACATCATAATAATATATATATATTTATTTCACCAAAATTAAATCTTTTTCGTGCGTATCCAATGAGTTTATAAAGAACCTAAATATGTAATACTCCATTGTACCAATCTCACCGCTATCTTTTAGTATCTCTGATATGTTATTTATTACTTGAAAAGCATTGTTATCAAATTCTCTAGCATCAAACTGAACCACTATATCGTGGTTCTTAGTTACATCATCAGCACCATATTGTTTAACTCTTTTGGATAAGTCAAACAAAGTATTTGGTTGTTCTAATTTTATGTACTCATTTATGTAAGCATCTGAGTTACCATCTAAGTAGATACAACTACACCACGGCTCTAACTCTCTCAAAAAATTTATATCGGTATTCATAACTTGAAAACCAATATCATATTTTGGTGGTATTTTAGGCATCATTAGTTCATCGTGTTGAACCATATGCCCCCACTTTCTTAACCACTCACGAATCTTTATACTTCTTAACTTAGTGTACTCTTCTGAATCTTTTGGCTTATACCATATTGTACCATCTTCCAAAGGTATTTCGGCTTCTATTTCTAATCCATCCTTAAATCTACTACCTCTACAGGTCATGTGATATACAAAAGCATCTCTACTCTGAATTAATTCATAACCTTTTAAGTGCATTCTGTTGAATATATCAGAATCTTCTAACTCCATAGGAGCGAATAAGGGATCGTGTCCACCAATACTTTCAAAATCTTCTTTGTACATCATCCATGGTGCAAATATACCGCTGGTAGTTTTATTTTTATTATCCATCCATTTTTCTTCTTTTTCAACCATATGTTTAAACTTTTTATCATTAAATTCTTCTACACCCATACCTAAGTTTTCAACAATCTTTTCAGGACCTGGAGGATGTAATGGTGGTTCAATTCGAGTAGCAGATATAACCTTTCCCTTTTTCAAATGCTTTATCATATTAATTACATAATTTGGGGAAGCTACCATATCCGCATGAAATATAGAGAAAACTTCATTTGTACACATCTTTACACCTTCATCATAAAGTATTGTATGTCCTAATCTTTCAGGACCATAATTTTTATGTATGATAACATTTTTATCTTTTTTGTAAATTTCTGTCATCCATTCCCAAGTTCCATCGGTGCTAGCATCGTCTAACATCACTATTTCGTGTTGTAACTCTATGTTATCTCTTATACTGTTATATGCTTGTTTTAGAAATGGTAAATTATTTCTACTTGGTATTACAAAACTTATATACTTCACTCATTTTCTCCTTAAAAACTTTTTCAGAAAAGTGTTTTTTATAATTAATTTTTGACTCATTACTAACCTCTTCATAAAAATCAAAATCGTTTTTTAATTTATGTGCTATGTCTCTAGCACTCTTAATATCCTCTACATTAACAGATGTTTTTGGAAAACAAAGTCTCTGAGTATCTACATTTTGATTACCAATACACGGTATTCCAAAATAAGCTGAATTTAATGAAAATGTTCCTGCTGCAATCGTTGGCATCAAATGTATTGAATACTTAAATGTAGATAACAATTTCATCCATTCCAGCCAATTCATATAAGGTAAATGATTTAAATTTTCTACATCATCTTCATTAGTTCTTTTGTTGTGCATCGTTGGTATGTACATATCCACACCAAATTCTTGAGAAACTAAGTAGCTCTGAAACCCACCATACCAACGACAAAAATTACCGCCTATTATTCCTTTATCCTCTGAATTTACTTTTATATCATTTATACTATCTTCTATCAAAAGGGATGGTAAAACAAAAACTTTATGATTAGGAAATAAACCTTCATACCATTTCTTATCGTACTCATTATGGCAAAATATAATGTCGCTTGAGTGTATCTCAGAGTAATAGTTAAATTGATCTAATACAGAATAGTCATTAAAAAACCAACTAGGACCTTCCTGCATATAAGCAACATACTTATTTTTTTGTTTAAGAACATTAACTACATTCTTACCTAAATATTTTTCCAAAAGATTAGGTTTATCGGATTTCATCTTTATTCCTTCTGAATTTAGATATACCTTTCCCTTTGGCCATATAATGATAATCAAATCATATCCGCTAATTTTTTCATAATTACCTAAATGATTATGTTCTGCTCCCATTGAAGCCATCCAAGCAAATTCAACTCTCATATTATCATGTGTTCTACTGATTTTTCCAGCAAAGCCCATTTCTGTTAGAAATAATATTTTCATCCTTTAAACTTTTTTGAGGTTTTTTCTGAAAGATTGAATCCTTTTAACATATCATCAATTGTATGTTCTATATGTAATTTTAAGTAACCGGTGACAAGGGAATCAAAATTTTTATTTCCTAAATAACAATGTCGTCCATGTAATTTAAACTCATCATCACTCATGTTTCTATACTCTCCTAAATCTTTAGCTCTTTCAGAGTTTCTTTTAAATGAATATTTTTCTTCAACATTATTTAATTCACTATTTAAACCGCAATCACCAATCTTACTTTCAATTTTTTCAAAGACATACTTTGGATTATCAAACATTTTTTCATATTCTAGTAATATTACTTTGTTATCTTTCATTGTTTGAACTATTAGCTCCATTTGTTTGTTGATTTCTGTTAGGTGATGGTCAGCTTCATCCAAAGTAATTTTTCTTTTTTCAACTTCTTCGTATCTGTTTTTGTCTGATAAATCTACTCTCCATCTAGATACTAAAATATCTTGCAAATTTCTTATTGGTATTACGACATGTGTCGCGTTACCAGGCGGCCAGTAACCATGAAATGATCCAAAATAATTTAAAAACTTTATAAGTTTCTTAGAGTTTAGATGATTAAGAATCTGCATCACCCAAGTGGTTCCTGATCTACCAATGCCTGTAAGACCTAAAACTGCTTTATTACCTTCCATTTTAATCTCCACTATAAAAATTCATCCAATGACTAACCATATCATCCATAAGAGTTTCAAAAGTATATTCAGGTTGCCAACCTAAAACCTTCTTTATTTTAGAACAATCACCCTTCAGATACTTCAATTCTTCTGCTCTTAAAAATTTAGGATTTTGTGTAACATAATCTTTGTAATCTAAATTAAGCAAACCAAATACATAATCACACATATCACGAACAGAATGAGTTATGCCAGTAGACACCACAAAATCATCTGGTTCTGTATGGTTCATAATCATATTCATCGCTCTCACATAGTCCTTTGAATGTCCCCAATCACGGTAAGCATCCATATTACCAAGTTCTAATTTTTTCTGCAACCCTAATTTTATTCTTACAGCAGCTTTTACAACTTTGTTAGTTACAAAATTTGAACCTCTTCTTGGAGATTCGTGGTTGAATAAGATACCATTAACTGCAAATAAATTATGTGCAAATCTATAATGTCTAACTATGTTATAACCAAATACTTTAGCACAACCATAAGGGCTAGTCGGCTCCATCTTTGTGGTTTCTCTTTGAAATCCATCTTCATCTACAGTTCTACCAAACATTTCTGAAGAAGAAGCTTGATAAAATCTAGCATTAGGACAGTGATATCTGTAGGCTTCTAGTATATTTAATACACCTAATGCATTTGTCTGAACTGTAAATTGTGGAACATCAAAACTAATTCTAACATGCGATTGTGCTCCTATATTGTATATCTCATCGGGCTTTATAGTTCCCAACAATCTTTCTAATGATCCCACATCTAATAAATCACCATACTCTACGCTTATGTCATTACGAATATGATTCAATCTACTTTGTTGATTTTCTGCAACAGAATTTCTTCTAATTATACCATAGACTTCATAACCTTTTTCTAAAAGAAGTTCTGATAAATAACTACCATCCTGTCCTGCAATACCTGTTATAAAAGCTTTTCTTTTCATAATTTACCTTGTTTGTAAATACGGATCAATGTCCGTGTATTGTTTAAAAACATACATATCAGTTAAATCTGGCCAATCTTCTACAACCCATTTTTTTGGTGTAGTATCTTTTACTTTTTCAAATTTTTCAATTCCTAATTGTGCTGTTTCAGGAGTCATATAATAATGATACCCAAACATACTCACATTTTGATCTCTCCACGGTATGTCAGGTAATCTACCATCATAAGACATTCTTTTCAATTCATTGTAAGTAATTTCATTGTCACAAAGTATCATACCACCTCTACCTAAACTCAAATGTTTTTGAAATTGAAAACTCAAACACATTTTAGTTTTTGGTATATAGCTATTTCTTCTCCACAACACAGCAGCATCATATATTCCAGTATCTCCTATTTCGTAATAATCATTCCAATTCTCATCTTTGAATTCTAAATCTATCTTTAATTTATTAGCCAACATCGGAACTGATAAGTAAGTTCTTTTAGGAACTATTATTTTACGAACATCAATACGTCTTAAACATAATTCAATTCCGTGAGTACAACTATCTACTGCTACAGCGTAAGGTGAACCAAAAAACGCTGCAATTTTATTTTCAAGTATTTTTACACTTTCAAAGCTCATAATTAATAAACCTCTTCATCGCAATATCACTTATTTTAAACTCATTTTTTTCGTAAAAATTCACTAAAGAGTTGTTACAAGTTAATGTTATTCTGTAACAACCTTTTTTCTTTCCTATCCCCACTAACTCATTAATAAGTTTTATTCCGATACTTTTTCTTCTCATTTTTTTATCAACAACAATGTCCTCTATATGACCTGCTAATTCTCCTCTAATCTTATTTTCTATTACAATACTTCCATAAGCTATCACTCTATTTTGATATATTCCCATTACACCATTGTTAGAGTTATTAGATGTAAATTTATTCCAACAATCTATCTTACTTCTATTTGAGTAGTCTATTTTAGTCAGCTGTTGTAATAACAAAAAAATTTCATCTAAATATTTCTCATCTACTTTTTTAAATTTTACTTCTTTATGATTCATAGTAATCACCATGCTTTTCTTTTAATAGCTTTGCGACATCAATCATCTTAAAGTTACTATCCATTTTTGGTAATATTTTATTCCATTCATGATAAACAGTATTTTTATTCCATATAGCTCTTTTACCATTTTGTAAAATTTTGTTATACTCATTGACATTACTGTTGTAATATTTTATCTTTTCAATTGCTTCATCTACAGAATTAAATAGTATCATCTCAGTATCATCATAATAATCATAAAGTTCATCAGCATTTTCAGTTAACAAAACTGAATGAGCTGGTATTTCAACAACTCTACCTTTTAATTCTCTCCTATCCATTACAGCATTCAAACTAAAACACAATGAATATTTAGATCTAGATAGGTATTGCTTTAACTCTTCATAGGTAACGCTTTGTGATACAGAAATGTCAATATTTTTATTTGTAAACTCATTAATCATCTTAGTTCTATCGCCATGCAAACCACCATAATGAAGTATGTTAATGTCTTTACTCATATTTGGATAAGACATTGTGTTTGGATTAAATCCCCATCTCATTTTTAGAAAACCATCTTCTTGCAATCCATCTCTCAAACACCATTCTTTAGTGCCCTCAAAGTTAATTATACCATCAACAAATGGTATCCAAAACTTTACATGACCTTCATAAAATCTGTGCATATCAGATGATAGCAAAAACACTTTTGTGAATTCTCTTAAAGCCTGAAATTCAGTATGGATTTTTTCAAAATAGTTAGTAAATATTACAAATTTTGGATTGTATGATTTAGCACTTTTGTAAAAATCTACAGTATTATACTCTTTATATGGTTGATAAACAACTTCATATCCCATATTTTCTAAAATGCCATACCAATATGTTATAGCTGAACTTTGATCATTTATTTCTGAATGTTTATCATTCAGTATAAAAATAACTCTATTATTTTTCAATTTATAAATTCCTTATCTAAAGATTGGCCTTCATAAGGACCAGTCTTATATTCGTACGCAATAGTATCATCTTCAAGTATTTCATATGTATGACCACCTCTTAAAGTAATGCTAACATCACCAGCTTTTAGAACAGGTTCTGATATAGTATCTTCACCTTCAATATCATACAATAAAACTTTTACACTTCCACGAATAACTACCCAACTTTCTTGTGCTATAACTTTACCATAAGTTACAGGCTTATAGATATGGCGATGTGGTCGAAAAGTTTTACCATTATTCATATTCAAAACTGCTAGCTGTAAAAAATTATCTTCAGGAATAACATCAGTACGAGAATGGATCATATCATCTAACCTGTGTATTATATGTAGCAGTTCACCATCAATTTTTGAATATATTTTTTTCAATTTATTATCACATCTACCTTTTATGAAATTCAAAATTCTTATTAAAAGTAAAGTACCAATTCCAACTTCTTAATAGTGAATCATCCAATAGTTCTTCACTATCCAATTTTTTATAATAAGGAGTCTGTAAAATAGAACCCTCTACAGATAAACCTTCATATCCATGAATAGCCATAAAATATAAAAAGTTATCATAATCCCACATACCTCTGTATGTCATCTGATGTGCCATTCTCCAATTAGGTATACTAATAAACATCTTTCCTTTACCGCTATTTAAATGATACATTTGTTGAACTATCTTAGTTGGATTAGATAAATGTTCTAATACATCATTACATATAATTAAATCATAACCATCTTTTAATAAAGGTTTTGCATCTATACCATCATTTAAATCATTAACAAATAATTTACCAGGATATCCCCTGTCTTTATGATGTTTTTTAGCATACTTTTTATCAAGCATATGGTATACCAATTCATCAGAACTTTTCTCATACACAAACTTACATAAAGTTCCTGGTCCACTACCAATTTCTAAAATAGTATTACAATCGTAATTCTCAATATACTTACTAACTAAATCAGCTTCATATTTGTATCTGGCTACCCAAGAATCTTCATCAATTCTTTCTGCGTCCTCCCATTCATTTTCATTGAAAGTGTCTCCATGAAAAGCATTATATGTGTGTTCAAAATCATTATGAGTTATTCTAATAAATGCCATAAAAGTCTCCTAAATATTTAAGTATTATCATTTTTAATTTTATCCTTTAATTTTGTAGTGGAATAGTTATGACTTCTATCCACCCACATTATTTTTAAATCTAATTCTTTACCGGTATACTTCTCACCTTTATAGTCATCACCTAAAAATCTTACATCAAATTTACCAACTTTTAAGTACTGACTTAAACCGTACTCATTCCAATAAACCCTAACATCATCAACATTCTTCATAGCCATCAGTATCTCTTCTCTTTCTTCAACAGAATGAACTGGTTTTGGCTTACCATTTTCTACAGATGGATCTTCGTGTAAAGCTACAGTTAGATGTGTACAATGATTTTTAGCCTCTTTGAACATCTTTACATAACCAGGATGAATCAAATCAAATGCTCCAGCGATAACACCTCTTACTTCTTTCTTTGGTAAAATAGTATGTAACATAATAAGATGCGCAGATTCTACAACACCGTAATCGTGAGACTTAGTGTGGTATCGGAAATGATGTTTACCTAAGCTATTTAGTTTGTTATCTACATCGAAGCCTGATAAAGCCATATACGGATAATCATTATCAATACAATGTTGTGCGGCATTTACTATATTCATTGAGTTGCCTGAAGATGATATTAAAATTACCATCGTACCATCTTCCCAAAAATGCTTAATGAATTCTACATAAGCTTCATCCCTACCAAAGTCATTAATGTAACAAGTTAATCTAGAAGCATCTGAAAAACTAATAGCTTTTTTGCCTAACATCTTTGTGTAATCTTGTGCTATATGAGAAGCAACTGAGTTGCTACCACCATTACCGATTATAATAACTCTGTTATATGGTTGTATAACATCCTTAAATTCATTAGATTTTCTTTTGATAACTTCTAATTCTTTTTGTAAAGTTCCTATTTGCATAACCTACTAAACCTATTTCTAATAAATATCAATCAACTTACTTAAAGTCAAATTTATTTACTACCTTCTAATATTTGACATAAAGTTTTCAACACATAATTTTGTTGTTCTTCAGTTATTTCTGCAAAGAAAGGTAGCCAAAGTCCTTGATTATGATACATTTCTGTATTCTTCAAGTCAATATCACTATTGATAATAGGTTCTAAATGTATAGCCTGTATATCCCACTTACAACCTATTCCTGATTTTCTTAATTTATCAACTATCAAATCTCTATCATACCTTTTATCTAAAATACAATGATAATTTTGCCAGTTATATCTCGTACAATATTCAGGAACTATATTTCCAATGTTAACTCCATCTATGTTTACAAGTTCAGAATTGTAGTATTCTCCTGCTCTATTTCTCAACTTTATTTCTTCATCAAAGTAAGATAAATGTGCTAAACCAACAGCTGCTTGTATATCGTTCATTTTGTAGTTAGTTCCTATTTTATCAAACTGTTCCTTTAACAGATAAGCAGCTGAGTCTCTTTTTAATGGTGAAACTGTAGTTCCAAATGCTCTCATAGACTTTAGCCACTCTGAATCTTCTTCTTCCCTAACAGAAATCATACCACCTTCACCAGTTGTCAAACATTTTCTTGCTTGAAATGAATATACCGATACATTTTTCGTATTTCCTATTTTTACACCTTTATATTCAGAACCGAATCCGCATGCAGAATCTTCAACTATCGGAATATCGTATTTTTCAGATAATTTGTTAATTTCATCTATATCACATGGAATTCCCATTTGATGAACTATTATTATAGCTTTAGTATTTTTAGTGATTCTTTTTTCAATGTCATCAACATATGGAACACCATAATTATTCACATCACACCAAACAGGCTTAGCACCCACATTGTACACAACCCAACCACTTGCTACCCAAGACCAAGAAGGAACTATTATCTCATCATTACTATTAAATTTTTTCTTTCCATTTACTAATTGTAATGCTAGTTCTAATCCAGTTGTTGCGTTTGAAACCGCTACATAGTAACCTTCGTCATTATTGTAATCTTTTACAGCATCTTCAAATTTATTTATAGTAGGACCACCACTTATCCACCTACTTTCTATAACCTTTTCTACGCTATCCATAACAGTTTTAGTTTTTAAAAAAGGTTTTCCTAAAGGTATGTTTACCATATACTTAATCTCCTTATTAAAATATCTTTAAACATAATCCAATCACACAGTTTTGCGTAGACAGGATTCTTAAATGCCGCTGGTTTATTCTTTTCAAAGAAATAGTGTCCGCTCCACGCAAAAGGATAAATCACAAAAGGTATGAATGGTATCAAATACCAAACTTTACCATAGAATACCACAACTGTAAAAATAATTGTGACTATCTGTCCTACAAAATGCAACAGTCTCGTTTTAGGATGTTTATGTAGCTCTAAGTAATAAACATAATATTCACTAAAATTCATTTTTAATTTCCTCAATTACATTCCAAACATCACTAGCAGCTACAGAATGTGATTTCTTTTCAATAAAATCTTTCAACTCCAACTCTAAATTAGATTCAGATTTATCAAAACTGACTTCTTCTACATCTCCATTTTCTAAATTATAACCAACATTTCTATTTTCATCCACACCATTAATTTTAGCATAGTAACCATTGTAAAAGAATAATTGTTCATTTTTCCATATGAAACTTCCTTTTTCACCAACGATTACTATTTTTCTATCTTTCATTGGATACCACCAAGAAGAAAACATATCAGCTCTAACACCGCCACTAATTAATCCCAAACTGATAGTATCTTCTTTTACAGGTTCTTCAAATTTATGTGATACGAAAACATTGTTAACATCAATATCATTACCAAACAAACCCATAAAAATATATAAGTCATGTATCAAATAATCCTCTAAAATAGAAACATCAGTTCTTATTCTTGGTCCCATCGAAGCTCTGAAACTATTGAAATAAATAGGGTTTCCTATGCTGTTAATGTTATTTTTTATGTACTTATATTCTGGCGAACTAAGAAATATAAAACCGGAATAAAACTCACCGAAACTATTAACATCTTTTTTAGACAAACCACACGGTTTTTCAATTAGTATATTATTTGAATTCAAATTAATTTTGTCTAAAGTAGATTTTATATTTTCAGGAGGTATTGATAGTATTATATGATTGTAATCAATATCTACCAGGCTGATATCGTCAAACAACGGAACATCAACTTTTATGATTGGATTTAAATCTACTACTCCAACCAATTCATACTCACTATTTTTTATAGTATTGTACCAGTTTTTTCCCCAATAACCACAACCGACTAATAATATTTTTATATCCGCAGAATTGTATACTTGATATTTATTTTGTTTAAAACTCAACTGACTCTACTCCAACTTTATCTATTTTTATTTCAATAAAATCACCACAATCTTTTTTGCTATCTTCAGATAGTATTAGAAAATAACCTCCCCCACCTGCGCCACATAATTTAACAGCTTTTATTGAATTATCCAAGAAAAATCTTTTATCTAACTCATTTATTTTATCATTGAGTATAAGAGGTGATGTTTGTTTTTTTCTTCTCCAACCAGTATTTAATATTTCATATATTTTATTTTCATTTGAAATATTATTTTCCAACTCATTTACTAAACTTAGCAGTCTTTTAGTCTTATCAAGGTTAATAGAAGATAAAACATTATTAGATTTTCTAGTATTGTTAGTATTAACTAAGTACATATTAAATTTATTAAACACTTCACTATTTAATTCATCAACTTCAACCTTATCTTTGTAAAAATGAAGCCTTTTTAAATTTCCAATTCCACATCCATAAACATCTTGATAGCCAGTTAAGGGATTAAATTTATGTTCAATCTCAAGAGATATCTTACACATTTCAAATTGTGATAAATTTAAATTTAAAAGTTTATTTACTGCAGAAACAAAAGCTATAATGTATGAAGATGATGATGCTAATCCAGAGCCCGTAGATACTATATCCGATGTAAACATAACCGTTACTGGTGGTAAATTAAAATATTTAATAACTTCTCTAGCTATATCATTTTTAATGTTATCTGCATCAGTAACCTCTTCTGAATTAGAATAATTTATTCTATAAACATTGTTTCTATTGTATGTAATTAGAATGTAAGTATGTAAATTTATAGGAAAACTTATCACAGAACCGTAATCATACTTTTCTACAAAACTTAACAAATCGGTAGAACCGCCTGCCAACGAAACCCTTAATGGACATTTACTTACTATCAATTCGTACCTCTTTTATTACTTTACAAGGATTTCCTACGGCGATAGAATTACTTGGTATATCATCTTTAACTAAAGATAACGCTCCTATAACAACATTATCTCCAATAGTAACACCTTTTAACACAACACTATTAGCACCTATTTGAACATTATTACCTATCTTCACTGGAGCTCTATCAATATGACTTCCGGATTTTGGATCTTTTTCTTTGTTATACAATCTGTAATTACTAGAATCATGAGTATATACATGCACACCAGAAGAAAATGTAACATTATCGCCAACCTCTAATCCACCCGAACCGTCTATAAGACAAAAATAGCCAATCCAAATATCTTTACCATATGATATAAATTCTTTTCCTCTAATTATACTAAATTCATTAAATTCTATACCAACCTCATTTGTTAATTTGTTCCATTCAGGTAGTGACTTACTCATTTATCCATTCCCAAGTTTTTCTAATGCCAGCTTCTATATCTACATTCATATTCCAACCTATTTTTTTTAATCTACTAACACTTCCAACTCTTTTATTTTCTATATCCGTTCTATTTTCTGGAACAATATTAACTTTAACATATTTCTCCGTTACCTTTGATATACATTTAATCAAATCTGTTAAACTGATACCAGTTTCTGTGGATACATTAAATACTTCTTTGTTAGAATTAAATGTTGTTAGTAGTATAGCATCTATTACATCATCAACATAAACTAAGTCCAAAACCTTTTCATCTGGATTTCCAAACACAGTAAGTTCATTGTTGCCATTCTTTATAGAATTTAACCAATTAAAAATAACTTCAGTATAAGCTCCATCGTTATCCATCCTTACTCCATATACGCTAAAGAATCTATTTATAGTATAATCAAATCCATACATGTCATCATAACTTCGTATTAAGTTTTCGGTGTAGAATTTACCTGCACCATATATAGTATGAGGGTAGCAAGCTACATCTTCTTTTATTGGAAACACTTTTGGTTTTTGATAAACGCTGGCTGTACTTGCAAAAAATAATTTTATGTTATTTTTAGCACAATAGTCTACTACATTAAATCCACCATCAGATATAGATTGATGACCTTCAATATTATTTTGTGCACACCTGTTTATTCTTGGTGATGCTAAATGAAACATATGGGTAATATTCTTCAAACTTTTGAAATTGAAAGTACTTATGTCATCTTCAATAAACTGAATTTTAGGATTATCAATTAAATGTTTAATATTCCGTAAATTATTCGTTCTCACTAAATTATCTATCAAATATATCTTTTCAGATTTATCTAAAAGTCTATCTGCTAGATGACTAGCTATAAATCCAGCTCCGCCAGTCATTACGATTTGCATTTTTCCTCCCATAGTTTTTTATATTTTTCTTTAACTTTTTCTAAAAAAACATTATGCCAATGATTTAAATTATGTTTACCCTCAATTATTTCTTCTCCTGCAGAATATCCAGACCTTCTGTATAACCAATTAGGTATTTCAAGTAGATGGCATTTATAACCATTAAATAATACTCTAGCCCAATATTCAAAATCACAAACACCTCTAAAAGTATCAACATCAGGCTCGCCAATTAAATCGTGTAATTTTTTTCTGTAAATTGTTCCTGGTGCTGGTATGTTGTTATTAGTACAAGTAACAACATCACTGCCAGTCTCATAAAAAAAAGAATTTATACCAAACCAAAACTTAAAACATTCTATCGGATTATGGTATGCTTGATTTTGATTTAGAATAAAATTTGGATTTAACATCAAATCAAGTGCATTTAATTGTTCATCCGCTTGAAATCCATTTGAAAATACTAAATGTATATCAGAATTTTTATCTAAAATATCTACAGAATCTTTGTAGAAATTATATGTCATAACATCATCTTGCCCTACATTGTGAATGTACTCACCTTTTAGGTAAGGTATAGCACCTATCCATCCACCGCTACACATTTTATATCCATAGTTTATATCGCTGTATATATATTCTGCATCACTAAATTCTTTCACATCTTCCCATATATCTTTGTCTCCATTATCATTAAATAATATGTATTGAAAATCTATTTTAGCAGCTTTTAATGCCATTATATTTAGTTTTACAGATTGGTTTACATATTCATTTCTTTTATACAGATTATGAATTACTGACAATTTTTTACTCATTTTGCAGGATTTCCTTTTACAATAGTATTATCAAAAACATCTTTTGTAACAACAGACCCAGCACCGATTACAACATTATCACCAATAGTAACTGGCAAAATAGTAACATTACTACCTATACGAACATTATTTCCAATAGTAGTTTTTCTTTCAATCCATTCACTTCTACTTTCAGTAAATTTATCATTAGTAAACATAACACCATGAGCAATAAAACAATTACTACCAATTTCTACATTACTACATATAAAACTATGACTACTTATCTTGGTGAAATCTCCGATATTTACATTTTTCTGAATTTCTACAAAGGGTCCTACAAAACAATTATCTCCTATGACACAGCCATACAAATTTACGAATGGCATAATTTTAGTTTCAGAACCAATAATACAATCATCCGTAATATACTTATCAGCCATTTCTCCTCACATTCATTTCTTTACTAAAATTTTGATTGTAAAACATATTCTGTTTCTCTTGCTTTTCAATTGTTTTCGGATGGTACAAACTTAACTCCTCATGCGGTGGCAAATGTGCGTAAGTTTTACAACCCGTAATGTATTCGTGAAGTGGGCGTGTCCATCTGATTTCACTATCACGCCGAAATACACGCGCCTGATAGTCTGGATAATTCACCCAATTCTTTTCTGAAACTCTCCAACCCCACTTTTGTATGTG